>ENA-ORXD01000047-ORXD01000047.1-sediment-metagenome-genome-assembly--contig:-NODE-47-length-228300-cov-15.773857_pt1 | contig 228300 bp, 221 predicted proteins | sample MGYA00237862_ERZ511471 | MGnify/ENA metagenome assembly ERZ511471 | reverse complement strand
AGTTCCCGGGCTTTCCTCAGCGCCCGAATGGCGAAAAACGACCCGGCCGGGCCGCCGCCCACGACCACCACCGTGGCTCCATCCGGCAGAGTCAGGCGACCGGCCGTTTCCCTGTCACCCTGAGTGATATAGCCGGGGCTGGCCGCAGTCGTGCGAGCCAACAGCTGAGGCGAACTCGCGAAACGGGACAAATCTGACCCCCCCCAAAGCCGCGTCAAGTGCCGCGCGGTCTACCAGTGATTCTATCCCACACTCAACACTGGAATAGCCCGGGCATGGTGCGAGAATGCGCCGGCGTTCGTGAGGACGAGAACGTGGTCCGCTTACTTGGTGGAAAGCATCACTAACTGTTACGCCGCGTCCTCCCAGGCATGTGCCACCGTCACGGAATGACCATTCCACCCGTGATGATTCGGTCGAGTTCCCTGTGCGCCGCGGGAGAGCTGTCCGCGGGCCCGAAGTTCGTCAGTGCGATTCCAGCGCGATCGACACCGGGTCCAAGGGTGAATACCTGATCATCAACACGCAGATTCCGGTCGTGGAGCGCTGAGGGCGACACTTCCACCAGCTGGAAATCCTTGAACTGTTGACGAGCCAGACTTGCCACGGCCCTGACAGCAGCAACGCCATACGTTGAGTCGCCCGCCGTCGTGACGAGTCGTATGGCAACCGTGGTCCCAATCGGCGCCAAGAATAACTCGAAGAACTGAGGCTTCAGGTACCTGTCGAAATAGTCGAGGCGATGGTTGACCACTGCAAGACACTCTTTGATTCGAAGATACGAGGTGAACGAAGTATTCGCCTCGAAAACGACCGGCTCCCAGTCCACCGGAACATGCGACAGGAGTTCCTTGAAGCTCGCTAGTGCGTTTGACAGCAGACGGCCAACTTCTTTCTGCAGTTCTTCTCGGTTGGCGTCTGCGCCGGGGCTGTTGATGGGTGCAGCCAGGGCGCCCAAGAGCCTCTCAGGCACGTGCGCGATGGACTGGAATTCATCCAAGAGGAAAATGTCTGGTGCGAAGGTGGTGAACGCGCGAACTCGATTTCGCCACGCTCCATCCCCCGCCCGGACCTTGGCCACTGCTAGCCGATACTCACCAACCGTGGGAGGACATGCGGCCCGGACAAGACTCTCCAGAGGCTGGAGAAGGAGTCCCAACTCGTAGATTAGCTGCTCGCGTTGATGAGCTTTCAAGTTCTTCACAACATCGCCTCGGTCTGGTCTGCCCAAACAAGGCCCGTCGAGTCCACCGGACTCCAAGGTAGCAGCACGTCAGCCTCCAAGCACCCATGATGAGGAGACGAATCGGACTCCGCCCGATGGCCACATCAACCTTATCAATACTTCATGCAAAGAAACGCACACCATCGCAGTATAGTGTTGATGCCCGACCGCACGGCCACCACACCTGGCTCTGAAGTTGCGTGCACTCGATCATGGACCGGATCTCGCCCCATCACACGCCGCGCAGCCGAGCATCCTCCAATAGGACGGCGAGTGGCTCCCGCCTGCCACGCGGTCCAACGGTCTTCGAGGGCTCTGGCGTAGCTCCGTCGAGCACCTTCTAGTGTGTATGGATACCGTTCTGTGCGCGGGAATACCGCTTTGGTGGTGTCCTGTCCGTCTAGTACCGGGAGGTTTGCCACCAAGATGGCACCAAGAGCACCCCGTCCGACATCGGGTCCCACTAGCTCAGGGTGTTCGTGGCTCGATGCATGCTAGCTCCAGCCTACAGAATCCCTCCATGACACCATCGCGCACTGACTGAAGGAATTCCGGCAACGACACCGATTTGTCGCCGACCAAAACTGCGGCATACTCCTTCTCAGATCCTTCGCGAAGATCTTCGTATTCCAGCGGGAATTCAGTCTGGTGGCTGATCTTGTCGCGAAGACTCCGTCGTTCTCTCCCACAGAGGACGGAGAGCCAGCTGGTTTCGCTCTCTCGCAACTGATCTATGTAGAGCGCTAGGTCGGGAGAGCCGTACCTGCTGATCTTCTTGGCCAGCTTGTTGAAGCTGTCAACTGAAGCTCGTGGAAACGGGTCCGGTAGTAGGGCCCCAAATACGGCTGCTGAGATATCGAGCGCAGACCGCGCAAAGAGGACACAAGCCTCAAGATGATAGCGGACCACAACCGCTTCTGCCCCGAAGAGGGCAGGTGCTTCCTGGACTGTCGCGGTCCAAAAATCCTGCTCTGTCTGAAGGGCCCAGTCGGCGGCCTGCCACATCAAGCATAGCTTTCCGCACGACTGTGCCAGCTTCGTCCGCAGCTTCGAAGCGTCGATAAGTCCGGACGGTCTTGAATCGAGCCACTCGCCCAGTTGAATCCCGGGGGTTTCTCTGGACGCGGCCTCTAGGGCCGTGTCGCAGTAGACGGCAAAGAGCCAGTCCGGTAGTTCCATGTCAACTCACCAACTACTCAGGGGTCTTGGTCAGTCGACCTGAACATCGAGAGGTCGTACTGAGACTTGGTCAGAGACGAGTGGATAGTACTGGGCGGTGGGAAGAAGCTGATGTCGTTGAGGTGTTGACTCGACAGGAACCGGCCTTCGACCTGCCACAGTTCACCCGATCTGATTCTGCGTGAAAGCTCGCGTGCCAGGCATTGGGAGAGGCTTGTGTGTCGGCCGATGCCTTCACCTCCTACCGGGCCAATCGTCGCTGCCTCCTCCGGATATCGGGTCTCGAACTCGATGGCCAGCTGATATGCGGTCAGAAATGGGCGTCCAAAGTGATGAGAGGGATCATGTTGAGGCACATCCGCCAGGATGGCCAGGACCCTAGCCTCGATGTCAAACCGCTCCCAATCCGACAAGATAGTCTCCCCCAGGTAGCGAGCGCTAGTTGTTCAGTGGCGCGCCTCTTCGCGGCTGCCGTACCATTGTGATCGGGAGACCGACGATGCACAAGCTCTTTAGGACGTTGGCAGAACGCCAAGTTACCCGTAGGCCGGCGGGCCTCAAATGTGACACTGCACGTGGCCGGGGAGTCTGCCACCAAGATGGCACCAGCGCGACCGTGGACTGGCAATACCTCCGTGTCGCGAGCGCCTGGGGGACGGTGGTAGAGTGAGGGCTGAAGGTCAGCGCCGAGGATCGCTTTCCGCTTTGCCCGGCTATGCGGTTTCACCGGGACGCATCAGTTAGAGGCCATCTAGTCGTCTCGAGACTCAGGCAAGGGCAGGAAGACCGTTGATTGCACCGATGAGGCAGAAGCAGGATAAGGGGCCGTATCATCAGGTGTACCTGTCGCATGTTGAGCATGCGATCAAGGAATGTCGCACACTGGCCTCGCTTCAACACTCGGCCGAGAAGGGGCATATCCGGGAAATCCTTCTGAGATCAGTGTTTCGTCCATTGCTTCCAAGCGATCTCGGCGTGGGGACAGGTTTCATTGTTGGTGCCGGAGGTGCGATCTCCAGCCAGCAAGACATCGTGCTGTACGACCGTTCCACCCTTCCGCCCGCTCTGTTTGACAATGAGCTTGGGATCTTTCCGATCGAGTCGGTTCTGCAGACTATTGAAGTGAAGAGCGTTCTCACCCAAAGGGGGTTGACTACATCACAGAAGGCGGCAGAGAAGCTGATCGGTATGATGGTCCATGACAAGGAAGGGAACATGACGCATGACGGCCCCCGCCCAAGTGTGGCCGTGTTCGCCTTAGACAGCAATCTCACCGTCAAAGGAATGAAGGAGATCGATCGGTATGCCAAGGTTCGAGGCCAGTCGTCTCCCTTTCTTTCCAGTCTCTGCGTGGTTGGTCGTGGGTACTGGTGGCTTGTGAACGACGGCTTCCGATTCTGGCCGGAGCAATACGAGTTTTCGGAGGTCATTGGCTTTCTCGGCGGAATACTCAACGCTATTCCACAACAATATGAGATTCGCCGCTCTGTGCGCCCTCCACTGGGTGCCTATTTGATCGATTTTGGAGCGGATCTTACCTCCGTGTTGCTTGAGATCGGGCGCTTGGGGGGCGAGGTCGACGCCCTTCTGGCCAAAGGCGGAGAAACCCGCGAGGGCCTCGCGGATCTTCAGGAGCGTCTCCACACGCTTGCGGGCGAGGCTGACTTGGTGTTCGGCGGTTATGAAGAGGACACACGGATCAAGGGACAGCAGAAAAGCCGCGAGATCGTCGAGGGCATCGAACGAAGAATCCAAGCGGCGCTCGCGGCCCCGATGACCTCCTAGGCAAGACGGGGAGGCGGCTCCTGCGTAGCCGAGCAGGGGCCTGGGAAGTCGTTACCAGAATGTCGCCCGAGGTCGCGGTGGCGCGAGCACTCGATGATAGACGGGGACGCAAGGGAGTCGAGGGTTGTCGCTGCCTGGCGAGGCTAGGACCCACGAAACGTAGGTGGGGTGCCGGGTACCTTTGCCCTGTCCTGCCCCGGCGGTAGACTGGTCAAGGTTCACTCGCAGCTTTGGAGGTTCGCGTGGGGGCACCAGCCGCAGTTCTTGATCTCATCGAGCGTTTCGACCGCAACGCTGACGCCTACCGCTCGGGCTTCTACAACGAGACCCAGGTACGTCGCGAGTTCATCGATCCGTTCTTCAAGGCTCTTGGCTGGGATATCGACAACACCGCGGGCTACGCACAAGCCTACAAGGACGTTGTGCACGAGGACGCGATCAAGGTTGGTGCTCAAACCAAAGCCCCCGACTATTGCTTCCGCGTAGGCGGTACCCGCAAGTTCTTCGTGGAAGCCAAGAAGCCAGCAGTTAACGTCAAGGATGACATCCCCGCGGCCTTTCAGCTGCGCCGCTACGCCTGGTCGGCGAAACTCCCGCTCTCCATCCTCACCGACTTCCAAGAGTTCGCCGTCTATGATTGCCGGGTTCGCCCGGAGAAGACAGACGGGCCTGCAGTGGCTCGCACCATGTACGTCTCGTACACGAGCTATGCGGAGAAATGGGAGGAGATCGCCTCCGTCTTTGGCAAGGAGGCTGTTCTACAGGGCTCGTTTGACCGCTACGCGGAGACAACCAAGGGCAAGAAGGGCACCGCGGAAGTTGATGCCGCCTTCCTAGCTGAGATCGAGGAGTGGCGCAGTGTGCTTGCCCGAACCATCGCCCTGCGGAACCCGAGGCTCAGCCAGCGTGAGCTAAATGGCGCTGTCCAGGTGACCATTGACCGGATCATCTTTCTCCGGATCTGTGAAGACCGTGGGATCGAGGACTACGGCCAGCTCCTGGCTCTCTCAAATGGCGCCAACACATACGGGCGTCTCCTGGAGGTCTTCCGGAGGGCAGATCAACGCTACAACTCGGGCCTCTTTCATTTCGAGCGTGAGCGCGGTAGAGCCGAGATGCCGGACACCCTCACCCCCCGCATCACCATCGACGACAAGACCTTGAAGGCCATAATCAAGCGCCTCTACTACCCGGACAGTCCGTATGAATTCAGCGTGCTTCCCGCCGACATCCTCGGCCAGGTCTATGAGCAGTTCCTAGGTAAGGTGATTCGGTTGACGGCGGGCCATCGCGCCGTCATTGAAGACAAGCCTGAGGTCAAGAAGGCCGGTGGCGTTTATTACACGCCCACCTACATTGTCGATTACATCGTGAAGAACACGGTCGGAAGACTGCTTGAAGGATCGACTCCCAGGAAGGCTTCAGGCTTGCGCATTCTCGACCCCGCCTGTGGCTCCGGGTCCTTCCTCATCGGGGCATACCAGTACCTTCTCGACTGGCATCGAGACTGGTACGTCGCGCACGGCCCCGAGAAGCATCGGAAGGAACTGTATATGGGGGAGGGAGAAGAATATCGGCTGACAACGGTCGAGCGTAAGCGAATTCTTCTGCAGAGTATCTACGGGGTGGACATCGATGCGCAAGCTGTCGAAGTCACCAAGCTCTCCCTACTCCTCAAGGTACTGGAGGGAGAATCGGGGCAGAGTCTGCAGGCCCAGCTTCAGCTTCTGCAGGAGCGCGCTCTGCCTGACCTCGAAGACAATATCAAGTGCGGAAACGCGTTGATCAAGCCAGACTTCTACAACACTCTGACTCTCGATGTGCTTACCGATGACGAACGCCTAAGGGTCAATGTGTTCGACTGGCAGGCGGAGTTTCCGGAAGTCCTTGCTGGAGATCAATCGGGGTTCGACGCTGTCATTGGAAACCCTCCGTACGGTGCACTCCTCTCTGTGGGTGAGACAGAGTACCTAAGAACCCACTATGAGGCCACGACTCGGGACCTAGACACCTACGTGCTCTTCATGGAGCGAGCAACAGGGCTGGCGAAGCCAGGTGGGATGATATCGATGATTGTTCCGACTGGTTGGTACAGCGGCGCGAAATTCAGCCCGCTACGTCGGTATGTTGCCTGCCAAACCGACCCGGCAGGTTTCGTGAATCTCCCGTACGACGTATTTCGAGCCTGGGTTGACACAACAGTCTTTGTGCTGAAGAAGAGGGGCCAAGCCTTGGATTGGCCAAGGCTGGAGCCAAGCCCCGTGCGCCTTCGCATCTTCCCGAAGCGACACAGGATTTCTGGTAGCTCCGAGCTAGAGACCGGCACCGTCGAGGCCGATATCATGGATTGGTTTGAGGATGGCACCGACGAATACCTCACCTATGCTGATTCGGCGACGACAGCGCTTCTGAGGAAAGTGGAGCGAAGCGGAAGGCCACTTGGCGAACTCGCGGACGTTCAACGCGGGGTGACCCCTTTCAAGACAACCGAGGAGCCGGTTCACTCTACGAGTCGTCGGGCCTTCGCTGGGACCATCCGACGCTACAGCGTGGACGTGGGACCGAAGGCCTACATCCGGTTCGACGATTCCCTGGCCGAGCCCAAGCCGGAGAGATACTTCTGCGGACCACGATTACTCCTGCGCGAACTCATCAGTCGGCAGTTCCGTCTCCAGGCGGCTCTGGTCACTGAGGATCTTGTGACTAACAAGTCCATGCAGAGCATCCTGGCCCGCGACGAGAAGACCGACCTCAGGTTCCTTCTTGCGGTTCTCAATAGCAGGCTGATGTCCTGGTACTTCCTCCAGAAATCAAGCGTCGGCCAGCGAGACGACTTTCCCAAGATCGTTCTGAGAGAGACAAGGTCCCTTCCCATGGCTGTCCTCGACCCGGCTGTGCCGGAGGAGCGCGCACGTTTCGAGATGACGGTATCCTTGGCTGGCCGAATTCCAGAGCTTACGCGACAGCTCCAAGACGCTCGTGTCTCATCGGATAGGGGTTCTCTCGAGCGCCTCATTGAAGCTGCTGATGTGGAGATCGATCGCCTGGTGTTTCAGACGTATGGTCTTACGGCTGAGGAGGTTGCCGTCGTGGACCGGGGAATGCCGACCTCCGCATCGCCTGCTCGACCTCGAAGTCGCTGAGGTGCGTGTAGATCCGGGTGGTCATCACCGACAAGTGGCCGGACGACCATCCACACATGGGCGGCGGCGATACACCTCGCATGAAGCCAACAGAGCCAATAGACCACACTGGCCCCTTGACAGTCCACACCGCTACGCAGCATGGTGAGCGAGGGCCCCGTTCGCCCGCGAGCAAGCTGGCTGAGTACAGTACCTACCGATACGGCGTCATGTTCGGTCGTCATCTGCCGGACGGCAGATTCTGCAAGGACGCCGTTCCTCGCCAGCAGCCCATCTTCCCTCGTAGTGAAGTAGCCCCTGCTTGGCGCCCCGGACGAAGGAACATCCGGCAAGGTGATAGACCTGACTCTGCTCAAGAGCAACGAATTGAAAACAGTCCTGAACAGCCTCGACCAATAGCAGAGCCTTCAGCGAGGCAACCCGACCATAGCCCGTGTCCGCCCCATGGAGAATTGCGTGTCGGCTGAGGTTGCTGGGAATCGGATGGCCATGGATGAAGTCAGCTAGAACGACATGCCGATAGAAGTGTCGCGTCGCTCGTCTTACTTCTGCGACGATATCGCCGCGCCCTTCGTTCATCTCCTCGGGGCCAAGACGGTCGACGTACCCCACGTACGTCTTCGGCTTGAGCCAGCCCACGTGCCCGTACCCATCAACCACCACACCCTCGATCTGTGACAGGAACGTAGGTACAGAGCACTCGTAGTCCCCGCGCAAGTGGGCATTGATGGCTGCACGTAGGATATGACGCCGTCGTCTGAGTAGATAGCGGTTCCCCCACCTCTCGGCAATACTTGCGACGGTCTCCCCTGAATGAGCGGCAAGCATGATCTCCGTGAGCTTCGCTTCCGCTTCCTCAAGTCCATGGTCTCTCGCCTGAACGACCGCACGCATGCCCATCAGGTCGAAGGGTGACATCATTGCTGGCGGCGGCCACCCGGTCGCGGCCAAGACCTGGAAGAAAGGCGGAAGAACCTGCTCGTACTCTTCCAGAACTGGTTTGAGCTGCTTCAAGGCAGGCTGAAAGACGGATGTGAGAATGGTTTGCATCTCGTTGCCCACCGTTTGCAGCATCTCGTCGATACAAGCCTGTAGTTTTTCTCCTCCCACGACCCTGATTCTCAGAGGCTCGTCTCTCACTCCCACCTCCGAAAGGCGATTGGTCCCTCCCGATGCTGCACGGGCCAGCTGAACCCTGTCCCTGGCCTGCTTCCCCATGATATGAGACCCATCAAAGCTCCTGCCTCCCGATGACCCCAGATCCCCTGCCAAGAGTTGCTATCTAGCAACACAGAGCGAACATAGGGTTGGCCAATGAAGCTACTCCGGAGGTCGCTGTGACGCAAGCAACCACCCTCGCCTTCCCCGAAACCGACCTCATCGGCTGGGAGCGCGCCCTTATGGCGTTTTTGGTGGAGAAGGAACGCCGCTCCGGATCACTCCGCACCGTCCAGGGCTACTCCAGCATGCTCCAAGACTTCTTTGGCCGAGTCCGGAAGGCTCCGGACAAGGTGACCGTGCAAGAGGTGTTTGTCTGGGCGCATGGAGTGGGAGTTTCAGGCAGGGACCCCTCCCCCGTGACCGTCGGGGCTCGCATGGCCTGCCTATCCTCGTTCTTCCGCTTCCTTCAGCGCATGGACATAGTCGTTGGCAACCCGTGCGACAAACTGGAGCGGCCCAAGACCTCCGCGCCGCCCGCTCGCGGTCTCTCAGCAGAAGAGGTACGACGTCTTCTTTCTGTGATCCCTGACACCCCTCAGGGTCTTCGCGACCGCGCCATCATCCTTGCTCTCGTTCTCACCGGCCGTCGCCGGGCTGAAGTCTTCCGCATGACTGTCGGTGATCTCTCGTTTGAGAATGGCGTCTGCTTCTACTCCTACCGGGCGAAAGGCGGGAAGACCGGTCGCCGCGAGCTACCACAGCCTGCGTTTGATGCCCTGATTGCTGCGCTTGCCGCCTTCGGCAAGAACCTCGGGGATATGACGCCTTCAGATTCGCTTTGGCCCTCTAGCTGCGGCGCACAGGGGCGAGGGCTCACGTCGGGTACCTTCTACGGTCGCTTCCGCCGCTACCTGGGGAAGGCTGGCCTACCTCCTTCGGGGCTTCACGTACTCCGACATACCGCGGCCAAGCTCAGGCGGGATGCCGGAGAAAGTGTGGAGGACGTGTCGAGGTTCCTTGATCACAGTTCGCTGGCCGTCACTACTACCTACCTGCGTCGCCTGGAGGGGCAGGAAGATCTCGGCTGGGGAAAAGTGGCAGAGGCGATTGGAGTGTACTAGCCACAGTGACGATCGTGGGGTATGAGGACCTGTATCCGATTTCTGTAATCGACAAGGTGTGGGGCGCGGCCATCTCCTTTCTCGGTGTCAGCCTGTTCGCCATGCCCGCCGGCATCCCCGCCTCGGGCCGTGCTGAGGGGCTGTAGGCCAGACATAGCGCGAAGAGAAGGAGTCCACGCTGCGGGGGTGACTTCGCACGGCCGACGGCCCACGTGGTGCCGCCGGCCGTGCGGTGCCCCGTCGAGGGGGGTTCAGCTGTACCGCATGACGCCGTCCGCCAACCAAGAGCACTATCCCTAGCCGTGCTAGAGTGACCGTCGCCTGCGGTCTACGCTGCTCCAGTGCTCGCTCGTCGGTCTCTTGGGTGGCCCGCCTTCCTGTTCTCGCCTCTTCCCCCGTCGACGCAAGACGCCTCCCAGCCGGTCGACTACTCGTCGATTACGTGAGTGCTCGGTGAGCACAGAGCCTGATACCTTCGAGATATACCTAGCGTGAAAGCACTTGTACGTACCGTCCCAGACAAAGACTGCATCACGGGTCATCAGTCCGCGCAAGGGATCACGCCAGTCTATGTAGAGGCACACTTCAAAACGCCAGCGTCCTCTGGATGCCTGGTGCTCACGGCCATAGGTCTCCGGGTCTTCGAAAGCAAAGGATACGATCCCTTCTTCCCCTGGGCTCAGCGTGATCACTTGGCTGGCAAACCATGGGATGACTGTACTTGGCGGACTATTCACGATCCAGGCCCCGGTCTCAACTCTCGATGCAACTGAGCATCCGAGGTTCTTAAGAGTCACGAGTGCGATAGGCTTGTTGCCCTCCTGCCCGCCATGACCAACCGCTAGCTTTGCGGGAGCGACATCCGATTCTCTCTCCGAAACCAACGCTCTTTCCATCACCCGCTGCGTGCGTCGGGCGGACCAGGCGTAGACAAGCGTTGCGCATACAAGAACAACGGTGGCCACAGCTTGAACGGTGGCTGCAGTATCAAGGCTCATCGAGGCTGTTGCTCCTTGCTTGGTTGCCACGATTCGGCAGACGGATTAGAGCAAGTCTCTCGCAGTAGAACGAGAGCGAGGCAGCGAACAACTCCACTGGCCGCGCTTTCCGCCGACGTGCGCTTCCAGGACACTTCTCAAGAAACGACTCTAGCACCGCGCTGGCTCTTCCGCAGGCTGCTTCCTGAAGCAGAAGGGAGAGAGCACCCGCCTGTCACGCTTTCTCAATCACAGGTCGCTCGCCCTGACCATCACCTACCTCTGCCAGCTTGAAGGTCAGTAAGATCGGGGCCGGGCATCGGTGGCCGAGGCAATCGAGGTATGAGATGCTTGCCGCGCAATCGGTACTGACGCCGCTCCGTCCTTCGTTCACCGAGGATGCTCGTGGTCACTCTGCGCTTGACGGCAAAGCTCCTGCACCGGGTTGGGCCACCTGCCCCTGTGGTCATACCCCCAACCACCATTCTTGGCGACTGGTTCGGACATCTCTTCTTTGTGGGACACCGGCGCTATGTGCTTCTCGTGAGCGACCGCTCCCGGCTTCCGGTCCTCCTTCCCGGCCGGGACCTAAAGCAACTCCCCCGTACCTTCCCGGACGCCCTTCATGAGGTTCTCGCGGGGCTCGGCCTTCCCGCGTTCAAGGTGGCGCGCGAAGTCGCGGAGTCGCGCAAGTCCGCCCTTGCCGCGACCAACAACCGTTCGCTTGTCGGCACCCTCCTGGATTTCTCCCATCTCCTGACCTATCGGCTACAAGACGGGCCGGATGCCGATCCTGCCGAGGTAGCTTCGTGGCTCAGCCACACTCCGGTTGCCCCGCTGCGTGGTTTCCCCGACAAGGTCACCCGTCGGCTCTTTGGCGAAGAACCGTAGCTTTCTGGCCGGCAAGACATCTCCTGACAGACAGGCGACGGTCATCAATCGAGCCAGCCATTCTAGGAGGGCCCGCGTGAGCAATACTTGGATCACCGATGTTGGCCACTTCCTCGACGAGAGCGGCCTCCTTCCCGATGTGCCGGAACCGGCCCTCAGTACTGCGATCTTTCTGGGTTCGATCGTCGCCCGGGTGACGAGTAGAGGAGCGACGATGGACGAATGGACGAATGTGGCGTGCCGTTGCAGTCTTGGGTGGCGAAGATGTCGCGGCCCAATCGATGCGTTCCTAACTGAAGACGGCTCCGCCGCCGTGTGGCGCTGCCTGATCTGCGACAACAACATCGATATTCGGGGATGGGAAGGGACCGTGTGGGACCGGCGGAGTAATCCTCGCTGGGCCTAGACCTTCCTCGCTCCAGTGATCGCGGCGCGAGCGGTAAGAGTCGGCCTTCCCGTGAGACGCCCGGCGCGTCCCATCAACATTTCATCAACGCACCGCGTGACATTGCCCGTCAGCCAACGTCAGCCTACTCAGTGCCGGTTCAACAATCGCCTGCTTATCCGGCATTATTCCGCACCCGTCGATACTGGCCGTCAGCCGGGCAACATGCCTACGAAACCGAAGGTCATGGGTTCGAATCCCGTCAGGCGCGCTCGACAGAAAACCCCGCTTATGGCGGGGTTTTCTGCTTGAATGCTGACGATGACCCTCACTTCCATTCGCACGCTCTGACCTCTGACAGTTGGCTCACTGCACTAAGAGGAGATAATTGCGCCCTTTGACTTGTTTGTGCACAAGTTGTAGGGTTATACCAACGTCTAGTTGGTTGGGCAGGAAGGGCCAGACGAAAGAAAGCTCAGGCCTCCGTTTCTCGAAAAAGCAAACCCGTCGTGAGGCGGGGACGCAAAGCCATCGGGCCCACGAAGTCGAACGGGCGGCCGGGTTGCCTAGGAGGCGATCCAGCCGCCTTTTCTCGTGGACTCTGATCCCCCACTTCCTTGGCGTCGAGCGGAAGGAATACCCACGGACCCGGGAGGTAGAGTAGTGAAACGCAGAATCGTCTTCATCGCTGTGCTGGCCGTGCTAATGATTCTGACAACGAGTGTGGTATTCGCTGCCCCAGGCAAGAATGCCGACAAAGGCAATCTAGACAAAGGCTTTGACGAGTACGGGTACAACTACTCAGCCAACATCTTCGTGGGTACTGGCGATAGCGTAGACCGTGTCTGGGGTAACGACACAAGCATCTGGGCTAATGACAGGCTTGTCATGAATTGGAATGACGAGTGGGACCGTGGCAACGCAGGACCCGACGGAATCCGTCACACAGCTGATGACTGGACTGACGGTCCCTATGCAGCTTGGTGTACCAACCATTGGAACGGCAATGTTCCTGGTGGCTCGGGTGAAACAGAGAACTTTAAGTGCATTTGGGTAGGACCTGAACTTCAAGATAGCCCCTATTGGCGCGAGGGTGGAGAACCTATCTGGGGCCAGTTTGAGATAATTTTCGACAAATACACCTATGCCGACGGACTCGTAGAATGGCTCAAAGCTACGCCCGCAGGTCTTGGTGGAATCTTGAAGTAAGTATCGAGGAAGGGTTCCATCCTGGGCATGATGTAAAAAGGCCCACTCATCCTTGAAATGTGGACCAAGCGGCAAGACGACTGAAGCTCTGGGCTATTGCCGGGCGGTTCAATCCCACGTCTCTAGTCACCGGCTCCACCGGCCCCTTGCGAAACCACCCTCTGTTGGCGGTCTCATCTCTCAGGCCTGCGTACGACTACCTTCCAGCCTGAGCAAGACATCTTCGGTCCTAAGCGCCACCCAGTCTTCTTCCACTTCCGACTTCACGGCCCAAAATCCTGGTGAGATAGATCTGATGATATGGGCTTCAACAGAACCCGTCTCGACCACCGCGACGTCTACCTCGTCAACAAGCAGCGACATAAGGATACCCAGCGCCTTTACATCCTGGTCCGAGGAGAGGGTGACGGTCAGAACGGAACGCCCGCCAACGTCGGCAAAACCAACGTCCATATGAGCCTTGGCCACTGCACACTCTATGGTAGGCGAGGAAGAGGGGCCTTGCCTCTTGGCCTTAGCGGCGGCGGCTCTTTTCCTCTTGTTTCGATGCAACTCTAGGCCCATGTAAACAACCATGAAAACGATGACCACGCCTATGATGGTGAGCAACCACGTGTTGTCCGAGAACCACTGCCCCATCTACTCCAGCCTCTTGATGTCGCTGATGCCATCAGCGGCAGCTTCTGCGAAAGATGGCTGGCCGCACCAGCGATCTCAGGAGAGCCGCCGTCTCCGAAGCCTTCACTCTCTGTCGCCATGATAGCCAACTACGTTAACTACGTTGGGACGATGGAAACGGCTATCCGTCCCAATGGTCTTCATCCTTGATCATGGCGGGCTCTATCGGGCTGTCACCCCTCCTTCGATTGACCCCACGAGCCATCGGCCTATACTCGAAGAACGGGGAAGAGAAGAGAAGCTTCCCCTTGTCGCCTGGGATGGCCGCCGGGATGGGGCCGAGCACGAGCCCAGAGCCCGCGCACCTATCCTCCCGTAGGCTCCCCCGGCTGAAGGAGGTAGGTCATGCTATTCGTGATCCTCGGCAGCGTGAGAGCAGGAACCGTCCGGGAACGCACTGAACGCAGGCTGAAGTGGTCGTACCCACCGGGAAGCGGGATGATCGCCGAATACTGGCTCCAGACGCCAGACCCCAACCTCATCTCGATAGTGGAGGCGGACGACATCGCTCCGATCATGGCAGGGACCAGCCAATGGGACGATGTCTTCTCCTTCCGGGTGATTCCAGCGGTGACAGCCGAGCAGGGCATGCAGATCGCCAAGAAGATGATGCCGTAGCGGTACTGAGATCGCCGCCTAGAACATCGGAGGCCGGTTGCGTGGCTTGCTTGACCGCGCTCAGACGATACTCGCAAGTGTGGGCCTAGTCCTGGGGGCGGTCATGATCGCGGTCGGTCTGGTCATCTCGGGTAACGGCGTCTGGTTCATCCGCGACGGGCGCCGCAGATCGGGAGTCCGCAGGCGCAACTGAGTCCCGCCTGCGGCTGATAGCATGTGTCCGTACTCCCTGGGGAAACCATTCCTCGCCCGACAAGGAGGAAGAGATGACCGTCGCACGCGTGACCGAGCATGTCCAGATCGTCGATCTGGGTGAAGTGAAGGTCTTCATCATCATGGGACCCGAGGGCCTCACCCTCATCGACACCGGGATGCCGGACAGTGTGGAGCCCATCCTCGAGGCTGTGCGGTCTCTGGGCCGCTCCCCCGAAGACGTCACCGACATCGTGGTGACCCACTGTCACCCGGACCATGCCGGCGGCATGGCCGGACTCAAGCAGGCGACCGGAGCCACGCTCTGGATGCATCCGGCGGACGCGGCCCTCGTCGCCCGGGGAGAGGCGTTCCGACCGTCGAAGGTCTCCCCCGGTCTCCGCAACCGCCTCTTCTACCGGTTGGTCATCAAGCGCGGCCCCGATTCGGTTCCTCCGGTCGTGGTCGACGGAGAGTTGCATGCGGGCGACACTCTCCCTATCGCCGGTGGGCTCAGGGTGCTCGGCACGCCCGGGCACACCGAGGGACACGTGTGTCTCCTCTGGCCGGGTGACGGCGGAGTCCTCTTCGTAGGCGACGCCATCGGGCGGCACCACGGGCGACTTCGGCTGAGCGCCATATACGAGGACCACACGGCGGGACGTGAGAGCTTGGCAGCGCTTGCTCGGGAAGCCTTCGATACCGCCTGTTTCGCGCACGCGGAGCCCATCGTGGGCCATGCGGCCGACGAATTCCAGCGCTTCTAGGCCGACGGACGGGACCCGCCGGTGAACAGCGCGGCGCCTCGTCACCGCGGCGCCGCGCTGAGGCCTATTCGTCCCCTTCCACCACCGCGATGACGTCGAACTCCACGGCGGCGTTGGCGTATTTCGGGGTGCCGGGGCGCACGTTCGGGTAGACCTGCTCGACGCCCCCGATCTTGCAGGGATACCACGTCACCTTGTCGCCTACGCACGACCTCCTTGGACTCGTTCTCGGCGGGTTGTCATCCCACCCTTTTCGCCAGGAATATTTTGTGATTGATTGCTAACATAAGTGCTGGCGTTTACCTGTTTGTCTACTAAACAGGGATATACAGGGGTTATTAATCAGCAACAAGGGGGTCATTTGCGGCCCGAGGGATGGCTCGCGCGCCGTCCCGGGTCGGACGTTTCAAGCTACGGTATCGTCACTAACAGATGGGGGTTGAGCAGTGTCAAACGACTCGATGGACAAATCGACCGAGAAGACTGTCAGCCGACGGGATTTCCTCAAGATCGCCGGAATCACCGGCGCGACCATAGGTGTGGGCGCAGGACTGGGTGGCATCTTGGCCGCATGCGGCGGCGAGGAGGCCACTACCACCACCGTCGCGGGTGAGACCGTGACGACCGCCGCGGGTGAGACCGTGACGACCGTCGGCGCCGATGTCGAGATGGGCGACGAAGTCAAGATCGGTTTCGTAGCCCCTCTCACGGGTGGTCTGGCCTCGTTCGGTGTTCCGGACACCTACTGCGTCGACCGCTGGAAAGAAGCGGTGGCCGATGGGATCGTGTGCCGCGACGGCAAGAAGCACCCCGTTGCTTTCGACGTGCAGGACAGTCAGTCCGACGTCGCCAGAGCATCGCAGGTAGCAGGCGACCTGATAAACAACGCGAAGGTCGACATGATCCTGGTGGCTTCCACTCCGGACACGGTCACCCCGGTGGTGGAGCAATGCGAAGCATATGGGGTCCCGGTTCTATCGACCGACTGCCCTTGGCAGACATACCTGGGCCAGAACATAGACACCGGCTACAAGTGGTCGTACCATGTCTTCTTCGGTGCCGAAGACTGGATCACAGAGAATGCGGCCGCCTACGGCCAACTCTCGACGAACAAGGCTGTTGGCGGGATGTTCGATAACACGGCTGACGGCAACTTCTTCAGCGAAGCAGTCCCGCCTTTCCTGGAGAGCAAAGGGTTCACCTACACCGACCCAGGCCGCTTCCAGCCCGGTACCGAGGACTTCACCCAGCAGATCGCCGCGTTCAAGAAGGCCGGCGTCGAGTTGATCACCGGCAACATGATCCCGCCTGACTTCACCAACTTCTGGAAAGCGGCATCGCAGCAAGGCTTCGCGCCCAAGGCCTGCATGGTGGGCAAGGCCATCCTCTTCCCCCAGTCGGTGGAAGCTCTGGGTGACATCGCCAACGGTCTCCTCACGGAGCTCTGGTGGCACCGCACATTCCCGTTCAAGTCTTCGCTCACCGGTGAGACCTGCGCGGAATTGGCGGATGACTTCGAGGCCAAGACGGGGCAGCAACAAACGGCTCCTCTTCTTCACTACGTCGTCGGAGAGATGGCTGTCTACGCTCTAAAGAACGCCACCGATCCCAAGAGCGCCGACTCCATCATCGCGGCCGTCGAATCGATGAAGTTCGACTCCCTGGTCGGCACGATCGACTTCACAGCACCCATCATCGAACGGACCGGGCCCAGGCCCGAGAACTGGCCCGCGGGTCCTGGTCACAAGACGAAGAACGTCTACGACCACGGCCTCGGCGGCGCTCAGTGGCTCATGCTCGGCGGCGATTATTCGTTCGAGTCGGTACCGGTCGACAAGACCGCTGCTCCCTACATGCTCGACGATACTCTTCAGACCATCAAGGGGCTGCCGGTAACCAGCTAGCAGTCCCAGCCGGCTGCGGATTCCTCCCGCGGTCTCAGGAGGAGAAAGCAAGCACGCAGAAGGGGCGCCATATGGCGCCCCTTCTGCGTCTGCAAGCTCTGGCATTCACACGGGACCGTCGTGGCGACGTCCGATAGTCCGGTCGCATCGCGGTCGCCGCCCCCTCCGGCCCGATTGACTTTGTATCGGCAGAGTGATAAATGGGATATGAGCTTGGTTAACATCGGATAACACAATACCTATTCTGATTGCGAGGTCTACGCCAGCCTCGCGATCAGGCGATCGTCCAGGTGTTTGCGGTTCAGGAGTGGCCAGGGGTTCACATCCGACCGTGCACATACCCGGCCTAGAAACAGGAACGAGGGGGGTACCAGATGCCTGACAGTGAGCGACCGCTATCCGAAAGGGCTCTCAGCCGGAGAGAATTCCTGAAGGTGGCCGGCATAGCCGGAGCTGCCGTCGGCGTGGGAGCAGGAATGGGAGGTCTCCTCGCCGCCTGCGGTGAGGAAGAGACCACGACCACGACGGCCGGGCAGGACACGACCACGACGGCCGGGCAGGACACGACCACTACTTCTGTCTCCACCGAACCGGAGATGGGCGACGAGATTAAGATGGGCTTCGTGGCTCCGCTGACAGGCCCGATCGCGCTGTTCGGCGTACCCGACACGTACTGTGCCGATCGGTGGAAGGAATACTCTGCCGACGGCATCATGTGTGCTGACGGCAAGAAGCACCCTGTCAAGATCGAAGTCGCCGACAGCCAGTCCGACTCCAACCGCGCGGCACAGGTGGCCGGCGACCTCATCAACAACACCCAGGTCGACATCATGATGGTGGCCTCCACCCCCGACACGGTCACCCCCGTCGTCGAGCAGTGCGAAGCCAACGGCTGCCCCGTCGTCTCGACCGACTGCCCGTGGCAGACCTACATGGGCCAGAACACCGAGTACAAGTGGTCCTACCATGCCTTCTTCGGCGCGGAGGACTTCTTCGAGATCAACTGGTCGGTCTACGAGCAGGTCTCGACGAACAAGGTCATCGGCGCCATGTATGACAATAGCGCCGACGGCAACTTCTTCAGCGCGAACGCGCCGAAGTTCATGGAGGCGAAGGGCTACAAGGTGGTCATGCCCTCGAACTTCCAGCAGTTCTCCGAGGACTACACGCAGCAGATCACCATGTTCAAGGCGGAGGGCGTGGAGTGCATCATGGGCAACATGGTGCCCCCCGACTTCACCAACTTCTGGAAACAGGCCGCCCAGCAGGGACTCAGCCCGAAGGTATGTCTTGTCGGCAAAGCCATCCTCTTCCCAGGGTCGGTGGAAGCCCTCGGAGATGTGGCCAACGGCCTGTGCACCGAACTGTGGTGGCACCGCACGTTCCCGTGGGTGTCCTCGCTCACCGGAGAGTCCTGCGCGGAGTTGGCCGATGACTTCGAAGCCAAGACCGGACAGCAGCAGACGGCTCCGCTCCTTCACTACGTCTGCGGCGAGATGGCCTTCCACGGGTTGCAGAACGCCACCGATCCGAAGAGCAAGGACGCCATCCTCGCGGCTATCGAGACCATGAAGTTCGACAGCATCATCGGGCCCATCGACTTCACTGCTCCGATCATCTCCCCGACCGGCACGGGCCCGGCTGATTGGCCGTCTGGTCCGGGACGCAAGACCAAGAACGTCTACGACCACGGCCTCGGTGGGTCCCAGTGGCTCATGCAGGGTGGGAAGTACAAGTTCGACTCGGTGCCGGTCGACAAGGCCGCCGCTCCGTACATGGTCGACAGCACTCTCACGCCGGTCAAGCCGCTGCCGATCACCGGCTAGCGACCGACCCGAGTTCGGCCGCGGGCCGTTCCTCGGAAGAAGTTGCACCAAAAAGGGGCGCCGAAAGGCGCCCCTTTTCTTGACTTTGAAGCCTCTCGAAACACCCCTCGTGAGGCGTACGCTCAGGGCGAACCACCCGGCCTCTCACGATGCTCGCAACGTGCGGATCTTTCGTTGCGGACAGTCAGGTTGCTGTCAGGTTAGGCGGTTGACTCGAGGTCCCGGGAGTGTACAATAGTCACAGAGTCCCGAGAGTTCAGACGCAGCATCCGAGGAGCTTACAAAGGGACCTGCTGAGGAAACGCGGAGGTAAATGGCCGCGAAGTACAGCGAAGCAGGGACGAAGTGGGAGCCGGTGACAGATGCAAAGCGAGTACACTCGGGACTCGCTATTCTTTGCCCCTGCGCCGCCTCTCGCCGCCGACCTCTAGCGAGTGTCCTCCCGCCTGAACTTCCGGTTCATCGCCAGCCCCACTGCGACTAGGACGAGGGCGAACACTATGAGCCCGATCTGCCATCCCAGATCGATCCCTCTTACCCATGCGACCGCCATCCCGATGACGACTCCGAGGATGAGAAGTATCACCCCGATCTGATCGAGGGTCTTGTCTTTCGGTCTTCTCGTAGGTATCTCCCTTGGATCGCCAACGCTCCGCCATGCAGAGCCGAAGGGTCGTGACAGGCCACGGGGAAACTAGCAGTGCCGGGCACCCGCGTCAAGAGAGGCGCCCACGCGGGCAGCGACCATGGCCGGATGGTTGATGATACAGTTACGAGGTGGGTGCCACCTCGATGCTGGGCTGGCGGCACCTGATACTCGTGCTTTCGTACGGTGCCTGCGGTTCTGGAAGGAACGCCGTTGCTTCCCGAGTCGTGCACATAGTGGGCCGAGAACCGAAAAAGGGGGGAGCATCATGCTCGACAAGGACCGAGAGGGTAGTCCGACCACGCTCAGCCGCCGTGAATTCCTACGGGTTGCCGGCATCGCCGGAGCAACCATCGGCGTGGGTGCTGGCCTGGGAGGTCTGCTGGTTGCGTGCGGCGACGAGGCCGAGACCACTACCACCACGGCGGGAGCCGAGACCACTACCACCACGGCGGGAGCCGAGACCACTACCACCACGGCCGCCGGGGTGGAGATGGGTCGCGAGATCAAGATCGGTTGGGTGGCTCCGCTGACCGGGCCGCTTGCGTCGTTCGGCGTCCCCGACAAGTACTGCGCGGAGCGCTGGACCGAGGCCGTCGTCGACGGGCTGGTCTGTGGCGACGGCCAGAACCACCCGATCACCATCATCACCAAGGACAGCCAGTCCGACGGTAACCGAGCCGCCCAAGTGGCCGGTGACCTGGTCAACAACGACAAGGTCGACATCGTGCTTGTGGCGTCGACGCCGGACACCGTCAACCCGGTGGCCGACCAGTGCGAAGCTCTGGAGACTCCCTGCCTTTCGAACGACTGCCCGTGGCAGCCGTATTTCTTCGGGCGCGGTGGAGACCCGGCCGTGGGATTCAAGTGGACCTATCATTCCTTCTGGGGTGCAGAAGACTTCATCGTCGCCGTCAACGCCATGTTCCAGGCCGTCCCGACCAACCAAGTGGTAGGGGCCCTGTGGCCGAACGATGCCGACGGGAACGCCTTCCGGCCCGCTTGGACGCCCTTCCTTGCTGAGAACGGGTACACGCTGATCGATCCAGGCGCCTATCAGAACGGCACTGAGGACTTCACCCAGCAGATCACGCAGTTCAAGAACGCCGGGGTCGAACTCCTCACAGGCGTGGTCATTCCTCCGGACATGACGAACTTCTGGAAGCAGGCCGCTCAGCAGGGCTGGTCTCCGAAGGTCTGCGGCGTCGGCAAGGCCCTGCTGTTCCCGCAGTCGGTGGAGGCCATGGGGCCCATCGGGAACGGTCTCGCCACCGAGTTGTGGTGGCACAAGAACTTCCCGTTCAAGTCCTCTCTCACCGGCGAGACCTGCGAGGAACTCGCCGCCGACTTCGAGGAGCGGGAAGGCATCCAGTGGACCGCGCCGTTGCTCCATTACATCGTCTTCGAGATGGCGGTCGACGCCCTCAAGCGGACCACCGACGTGGATGACAAAGAGACGATCATGGCGGCCGTGAGGTCGATGAAGTTCGACTCCATCGGCGGTCCGATCGATTTCAGTTCGCCCGTGGCCGACGGCTCCGCGCATCCGGTCCCCAACGTATCCAAGACCCCGCTTGCCGGGGCTCAGTGGCTGATGTTGGGCGGCAAGTGGCCGTTCGAAGAGATCATCGTCGACAACACCGGCGCACCCATGGTCACCGTGCAGCAGCCGCTCCAAGCTCTGCCGATCACGGCCTAAGTAAGCACCCAGCACTACCGCATCATCGGGGCGGCGCCTCCTCGGAGGCGCCGCCCCTCTTTTCAGCCTCCGTGGTGGGCTCACCGTTCCGAGGCCCCTGGGCCGGCGCCTCCCCCTCGGGGCTGGATCCCGCGTCATCGCCCCGCCCTGCGGGGAGTGGACGGCCGGCACGTCTTGATCCCCGCCCCCGGGTGGTGCGCAACCAGCCCGCCAGCCCCCCCAAGGCAGCCGTCGCCCGTGGCAGTACCTCGAACCTTCTCGCCGGTTCCCGTTTGGGCACGGGTATCTCGAGCACCGGACATCCCAGTCTCTCGGATACATCCTGCGCGGCTAGAAGTGCTTTCGCAGACTGTCCCCCCGGCGAGACCAGCAGGATATCGGGCGCCTGCTCGTCGAGGACCTGCTCGAGTTCTTCCAAGGAATCGTGGCGTAGGAGTACCGGGGCCAGCGTGGTCTCGGTCGTTTGACATCCCGGAGCGTCGTTCGCGGGACCGGTCGAAACGGGCTCAACCTCCGGATCGGTGGGCAGCCACCACTCCAGGCCGGGCGTGGCGCTGGCGCCGAACGGTATCACTATGAGGTCTGCGGTGAGCCGGGTCGCGAGAAGACGAGGGATATCGAGAGCCGAGGTGTCCGCGCCCACGTCGATCACAGCGGCGATCCTAGGCTTGCGGGTCTGCAACTCCTTGATCGCCTCCTCCAACGTCAGCGGGTGGTTGTCGTTCGCTCTCTGAGCTTCTCCGGCATGCCTCACCGCCCAATGCACCCCCATCGGACCGATGAGTTCGAACACCACCACGGCCGCCAGAACGGTTGCGAGGATGGTCTCCCCACTCTCCGGCAAGGCTTCGCGGGCAAGGATCCCCAGACCCACGGCCGCACCTGCCTGCGGCAGAAGGCTCACCCCCAGCCCGACGAAGCGTCTCGACTGCGATTCGTTCTTGCGCAGCCCCCACGCGGTCGCCAACGGACCCGCCAACTTGCCCACGGCCCGCGCGACAACGTAGACAGCGAAGAGCAAACCGATGCTCCCCAGAGCGCGGATGTGGAGACTCGCCCCCGCCCAGAGGAAGAACATGGCGATGACGGGAAACTCCAGGGTACGCAGCGCTCCGAACGCCCGCTCGCGATCGCGTACCTCGGAGGTCAAGTTGACCGCCGTGATCCCCATGGTAAGGCCGGCGAGCAAGACGGAGAACCCCAGATACTTCGTCACACCGACCACCAGCAGAACGTGGGCCAGCACGAACATGGAGAGTTCGTGGGAGGAACGGATGGTCCGGATGAGCCTCGAGACGATGAACCCCGCGATGAAACCGATGGCCACGGAGGCAAGCATGCCCAGCAGTCTGTCGGAGTAGAGATTGCCGATGGCCCCCCCGGTCTCCATCCCGACGACCAGCGGAAGGATGAGGGAGAAGGCCAAGATGGCGAAGAAGTTGTCGCCGGCTATCGCGAAGCCGAGCAGCTTGGCGTACGTTCCCTTGGCCCCGCTCTCCTTGAGCGTACTCATGACCGTCGCCAGTCCGGTGGTCCCGGCTATGGCCGCGACCGGAAGTGCCACTTCGAGACGACGGGTCAACAGCCAGGCCCCGATACCGACCAACACGACGGGCAGCACGGTCTCGAGTCCGATCGCCACGAAGTGCCTCCCCGAGAGCACCCGGATGTCGGAGAAGTGGAGCTGCTCCCCGGCGGCGAACGTGATCATCCCCAGCGCTATCGGTTCCACGATGCGCAAGGACTCTATGACCGAAGCGTTCATCAGGTTCAGACCCTCGGGCCCGACCACGATCCCCAGTAGGAGGAACGAGGTGACGATGGGAAGGCGCAGCCGCCTCGACAGCCGGATGGCCAGATAGCCTACGTAGATGAGGATGCAGGCTGTGAGTAGTAATGTGTCCAGCGAGTGATCCCTCAGTCAGGCCCGTAATATCCAAAGGGGTTCTCTGTGGAGTAGTCGGTCACCACTTCGGGGTAGTCGTCGAACCACAATGCTTCAGGATTGCTGTGCAGCACCATGAACCGGCCCTTCTTGTCCGGGTCGGCCGCGCGGTGATAGCGCATGTATATGTGGCCTTCGGTCCGCCCGAGGATCTGGATCTTGCCACTCGAGTGTGACATGACGAGCCGGGCCCGTTTTGCCAGGCCCGAGCAATTCATCCGCGACTGCTCGAAGATCTCCAGCGCCTTCTCTATGGGAACCAGGAAATGTCGGTTCCCCTGAGTGGGCCGGCCGATGAAGACGTAGTACGGGGCCACACCGATGTACGACAGCTTGTTGAACAGATCAGCCAACACCGCGGGATCGTCGTTCACTCCCCGGAGGAGTGGAGTCTGGTTGGCGGTTATCACCCCGGCGTCGTGGAGCAGCGCGATCCCGTGGATGGCCTCCTCCGTCAACTCACGCGGGTGATTGAAGTGCACCATGCAGTAGATGCGGCGGTCTTCGAGGCTGTGACGCTTGAGCGTATCGAGGAGCGTCGGGTCGTTCAGTACCCGGTATGGGTTGAACACCGGCATCTTCGTCCCGATCCTGATGATCTTGACGTGATCGATCGTGCGGAGTTCGCCGAGGATCAAGTCGAGTCGTTTCGACGAGAGCAGCAAGGGGTCGCCCCCCGTGAGCAGCACGTTGTTGATCTCGGGATGCTCCCGGATATACTTCAGACCCTCGGTGACGTCCCGCGAAGTCTCATCACTACCGTTCATGAAGAGCCGTTTTCGGAAACAGAAGCGGCAGAAACCTCCGCAGACATCGTTCACCAGAAGCAGCGCGGTGAATTCGTACTTGTGCTCGAGAGCCGGAGCTTTGGCGTAGAGATGCTCGTCCGAGGCGTCCAGTCGGCCCCAGTCGATCATCTCGTCCTTGGTGGGGATGGCGATCCTGCGGATGGGATCGTTCGGGTCATCCCAATCGATGAGCCCCAGATAGTAGGTGTTGGCGCGGAACGCATACCGTTCCGCGACCGGAGCCAGTTCCTCGATCTCCGTCGGTGAGAGTTGCGGAATCTGGTCAAGGCGGGTGATGTATCTCACCTTGTCCATCTCGCCTCCTTTGATTCAGGGGAGCTGCTAGGTCGCCTTCTTCAGCCAGACGACGACTCGGTCGACTCCTTGGATGACGTTATGACAGTAGTTGCGGAGGAATGCGTCGGTGAGTTCGGCCCGACCGCCCACATCGCGCGCGGCCACGAGGGCCCGCGCGCCGTCGAAGTCGACGTAGGCCAAACGGAAACTGAGCTCGTCCGCGGGGCGACCGAAGGCCGAGCCGGGAAGGACCGCCACCCCGGTGTCGGCCAACAACGCCTCGCAGAGCTGAGGTGAAGTCTTGATGCCTCGAGCCGCCAGAGCTTCGCGCATCGGGGACAGATCGGGGAAGACGTAGAACCCTCCCTTCGGCTCCGGCACCACCGCCCCCGCCTTGCTCAATCGGTCGTAAGCGTACCGGCCGAGACGCCGGAGGATCCGACGGGCCTGATGGAGATACTCCTCGATCTCGATGCCTCCCCTGAACGCCCGTACCGCGGCGTGCTGGATCGGAGCGCTCGTCGACGTGTAGGTCTCGCTGGCCACCACCGCCATCGCGTCCAGAAGCCAGCTGAGCCCCCGGGGGAACGTGAAGGTCCCGAGACGCCAACCGCCGGCGCCGCACCATTTGCTGAGTCCGCTGCTGATGATGGTCCCCTCAGGATAGAACCGGGCGATCGACACATGTTGGCCGCGATGATGGAGTTCGCCGTAGATCTCGTCAGAGAGGAGCACCACGTGATACTTGCGCGCCACTCTGGCCAAGGCTTTCAGCTCGGTCATCGTGTAGGTGGTGCCGCTGGGATTAGAGGGGTAGTTGAGGATGACCACGCGCGGACGACTCGGGTCGGACTGACAGACGCGGTCGAGATCCTCCGCGACGAGTTTGAGGTCGTTCTCCCAACGCGTGGGGACCCAAGTGATGTTCCTCCCGATGATGTGCGCCTGGGGAGCATATGAGACCCAACTCGGAGTCGGGATCACCAGGTCGCCATAGTAGACGAGTTGGAGTATGAACATCAGCTCTTTCGATCCCGGACCGATAAGAACGTCCTGTGCGGCGCACTCGATCCCGTTGCGGATCCGATGGTAGTTCGCGACCGACTGGCGGAGCGTCCGCAGCCCGCGGACAGGAAGATAGTCCTTCTCGTGGGCATGCTCTTGGAGTTGCTTGACCACGACGTCGGGAACCGGGAACGGGGACTGGCCAAGACCCAGCTTGTAGACGAGATTACCGTCTTCCAGCATGGCTTTGGCCCGCTCGTTTATGGCGAGCGTAGCGGAGAGCTTCAAACCGCGCACATTCAGGTTGAGGTCCCGCGGCGGCGGCAAGTGTCGTCTTCGTTCGGCCTGGGCCACCTATGCCTCCAGATCACACCCTGCTGTCACCCCGGCCGCTGCTGCTACCGGGTTATGACAGGGTACAAGAAGCAGCCGCTGGACGCCAGAGAGACTGGCGAGCAGAACAGATCCATGACGGTGAGGAGAGGGGGCGAAGCTCCGGCGCGCCGGAGCTTCGCCCCCTCTCACTGCTACGTCGGGATGACCGGCAGGATGAGGTGCGAGGGACGCTCTTTGTCGAAGAAGATCGTGTCGCTTCCGACCTTGAGGCCGTAGTAGTGCCCGCCGAAGTCGAGCGCGTTCGAGTCGCCGTTGGCCAGGTCGAGACGCAACCGGTGACCTTTCAGGAATCGGTTCGACGTCCCCCAGATCTCGATCTCGTACTCGTAGACCACTCCCGGCTCGATCGGCTCGGGCTTGTCGTGACGATAGTACGGCCGATACGGCTTGCTCCGCTCACTGCACCGGGTGGCCGCGTGCGACGCCTTCAACCAGCCGCGGGTGAGTATGCGCCCCGCCCGGGGCATGCCCGGAGCCTGCATCTCGTCGGGGAGCTGGTCCCAGATGCGGCACAGGAACTCGGTGTCGGGCTGGTCGGACGACGCATGGAGCACCAGGACGATGTTCCCGATGACGTCGGTATCCTCCTCCATGGGAGGCGTCGTGAACGTGAGTATCTTGCGGCAGGGGTCGAGGATGCCTTTGTCCATGACCGCCGTACCCACGCCGGAGAACCCGGTCCAATCGGGGTCGGGGTAGGAGTATGTGAACGAGTCTTCGTCGGCCGCGGGCTCATCCCAGGTCAGGCCGCCGTCGTTGAGCGAGACGACAGCACCAGATTTCGCCCCCGTGAGATAGAGCTTGGTGTACTCGGTCCGACCGAGGGGCCAGTCATCCTCGAGCCGATAGCGCTCCTGGCCGCGCACGAAGATGTTCAATGCCGGCTCGTCCATGATCCCGGTGTCGTTACCCTTGAGCCAGTGGTCATACCAGCGGAGCAACCAGTTCCGGACCTCCTGGGACTCGAAGATCGCCACCTCGTCGCCCTCGAAGTCGCCGTGACACAGCATGAGCTTCTTGGGAGTGGTGACCTCTTCGTAGCCGCGCAGGTTTCCCCGTAGGTGGATGCCCACTTTGTGAAGGATGCCGATACTGAACACCGGACACTCGATCTGGGAGAAGTCGGGATTGCGTTCTTCCCAGAAGTCGTCGTAGGTCTGGTGGTTGATGACGTTCCACCCCAGGTCCCAGTCACCTTGAGTGGGATCCTCCGCGACCCGACCAACCCGATAGTGCCCGCGGAGCTCGGTGATGTGCCAACCGGCGGGGAAGCCGGTCGCCATGATACCTCCGTGGTAGGCGACGTCGCGGTACATGTCGGCGCCGCCATCGAACGGCACGATGCAGGCCAGATGCGGCGGAGCCAGCGAGGCCGCCATCCACTGCGTCCAAGCGTAGTACGACTCACCGATCATCCCCACCTTGCCGGAGCACCACTCCTGGGCGGCGATCCACTCGATCACGTCGTAGTGGTCCCAGCGCTCCTCCATACTGTGCCAGCGCCATTGGCCCTCGACCGACTTGCCACTGCCGCGGATGTCGTGGTTGATGTAGCAGTAGCCTCGCTCGACGAACCACTCGATCTTGTTGGTCTCGCGCATGTGGAAGGTCGGGACCGGGGGTAGGTGGTAGAGGTCTTTCTGGTAAGGAGACGACGCATAGAGGGCAGGGAAGTCACCCGGGGCGTCGGGCCTGTAGATGTCAACGGCCACCTTCACCCCATCGCGCATCTCGATGAAGACGTCCTTCTCCACCTTGACCTTGTACTGCGGCCGGCTCAGCTTGTCGACCGGGAACCCCTCGGGCACCATCGATTCCATCACCTCAGGGATGAGGATCTCAGTGTACATGCGCTTCCTCCTGGTCTCGCGGACGACGGCCGCGATACGGGTCGATCCCCGGGCGCCGCCTACCGCATCGTGTTCGTCACAGGACTAGGTGACCACTCACTACCTTGGTCTGTCAAGTCCGCGCGTCGGTCGTACGGCTATCTTCGGCCGAAGCCCCGGAGCCCAGACTGCCGTGCCGACCGTCGTGATCTTCCTGTCCGGGGCTCGCGCTATGCTTCTTCCAGCGCTCACCCAGCAGCGAGTTGCACGATACGAAGGGGGCTCTGATGTTGGTACCGACCGTTGTCGCCGCGGTGATACTCATGGCACTCGCCGCGTACGTCGTCTTTCGCAAGTTCTCGGTGACCCGGCAGTCGATCGAGTTCACGGCGCCGCAGGACGGAGTCTCGGCGATCTACCTCGATATCCAGGAAGACACGGTACGCTGTCTACGTATACTCTTCGCCGACGGCACCATGAGCGAGGTCAGGCAGGGAACCAACTAGCCAGCTATCCGACCCAGAGTGGCCTCGAGGTCCTCGAGTGTGTACGGCTTCTTGACCGAACCGACGAAGCCGTATTCCTCGTGGCGAGCGACGGCCGGGTCGTCCGAGTAGCCGCTCGATACGAGCACTTTGACCTCCGGGTCCAGCCTGTGCAGTTCTGCCGCGGTCTCGATACCGCCGAGCCCTCCAGGCATGGTCAGGTCGGTTATCACCAAACCGAAACGGCGGCCCTGCTCCATGGCCTCCCGGAACACACGGACCGCCTCGTCGCCCGACGACACACCGGTCGCGGAATAGCCGAGATGGTCCAACATCCGTATGAGGATCTTCCGGACCATGTCCTCATCATCCACGACCAACACGTCGACCGAGCCCCCAAGGCCCGGGACGGGTCCGGGGATCGGGGCTTCCGCGCGGCTTTCGCCGCCGGCCGGTAGCAGGACCCGGACTGTCGTGCCCCTCCCGGGCACCGATTCCACGGAGATCTTGCCCCCGTGTCGGGTCACGATCGAGTGAGCCACCGTAAGCCCCAGACCCGCGCCCGCACCCTTGCCGCTGAAGTATGGGTCGAACACCCGCTCCAGCGCCTCGGGCGCGATCCCCGGCCCCGTATCCGAGACCGATATCTCGACCAGACCGCGACCGTCGCCGGAGGGAAGATCGGCAACGCGTATGGAGATGGCTCCGCCCTCGGACGTGGCCTCGATAGCGTTCGCGATGATGTTGTGAAGAGCCTGTGATATCTGGGCAGGATCGGCGTCCACCGTTCGGACGACCCCAAGATCGAATGAGACCTTCACCCCCGTGCCCGCCAAAGCCGCCCCGGCGACTTCCTCGACCAGCGGAGGCAGGTCCACCGCTTCCTTCACCGGCTCCCCTCCCTTGGAGAAGGTGAGGAGTTGATGGGTCAAAGCCACCGCTTTGGTGGTCGCGATCTCGGCTTCGTGGAGAAGATCCTCTCGGATATCGGCCTCGGCCTCGACACGGACTAGGCTGATGTTGCCCATGATCCCCATGAGGAGATTGTTGAACTCATGGGCTATCCCACCGGCAAGCACTCCCAGCGATTCGAGACGGCTGAGCCGCTCACGATCGCGCTCCGCCGCCTTCTCCTGGGTGATGTCCTCCGCGGTGGTCAGGTTCCAGGCGAGACGACCCTCCTCGTCGTGAAGAAGAGAAGCCGAAATCCGCACGAAGATAGGAGTGCCGTCCTTGCGTACGCGCTCCACTTCCTCGCCAGACAGACCACCCTCGTCACGGGCTTTGGTCAACAACCCCCGGAACTCGGTCAGCTTGGCCTCGGACACGAACGGTGGTAGCTCGCCCAAGACCTCAGACTCGCTCCAACCGAATATGCGGGTGGCCGCCTCGTTCCACATGCGGATCCGGCCCTCGCTGTCGAGGATATAGATGGCCAGTGGCGCAGTGGCGATTACCGCCTGAAGCGTCTCGACCGCTTCCTGCCGAGCCTGTTCGGCCTTGATGCGCACGATGGAGCTGGCCACATCGGTCGCCATTTCTTCCAGTGCGGTCACCGTGGCCACAGGGACTTCGTCTTCGGTGTGGGAGGCCACCGCAAGCATGGCTACGGGCCGACCCTCGTACCACATGGGCACCATGGCGAGAGAACCGAGCCCCTCCTCACGCGAGGTCGGGTCCGGCGAATCCAGTATCTGCTGTCGGGTGACGCAGACCGCCGAACCCCTGGGGAAGTGACCCAGCCTTCTGCCGTGAGCAGGGTCGGTGGCCCTCCCCGCCACTGCCCGAACGAATCCGTCCGAGAGCCCTCGAGGAGCCACGAGTTCGAAGGCCGAGTCTCCTCCGGCGACATACGCGCAGCCGGAGTCCACCCCCTTCATCTTGGTCGCCGCATCGAGCACCAACTCCACCGCTTCACTCAGCCCGCTGACCGCGCTGAGGGCGATCCTGAGTCCGTCCTTGATCCGAGCCACCCGCTCCTCCTCGCGGCGCTCCGTCACGTCGAGGGAGACCTGGACCGCACCGAGAAGCTCGCCGGACTCGTGGTAGAGCGGGCTGCTCCGCGTGATCCACGCCCTACCACCCGGTTCGCTCACCTCCCCGGAGACGAACCGGCCCTCCGCCATGGCTCTGGCCGCCGTGCAGCCGGTGCACACCGTCGCTCGACCCCTCACGACCTCGTGACATCTCGGGACCTCGCCTCCATCCGGAAGGGCGGGCCCCTCGGCGGCAGGACGATTGCTCCAGACGATGCGCATCTCGGGATCGATCAACTCGATGATCATGTCGCCCAGGTTCCCGAGGATGGCCGCCTTCTCGGCCTCCGACTTGCGAAGCGCCTCGATGGCTTCCTGGTGCCGGGTCACGTCCCTGGCGACTCCCCAGATCCCCTGGATCCGTCCACCGGGATCGCGGACGAGCGATCCCAAGGCTTCGAGAGAGAAGGTCGTGCCGTCTTTGCGTCTGGCCGCGAACGTGGTCGGGGCGGATGGTCGCCCATCGATCAACTCGGCGATCACTCGGGTGATCCGCTCCGGCTCGCCCGGAACGACGAAGTCATGGATCTTCACACCCCCCTCGATATCGGCCCGGTCGAGACCGAACATCTCGAGGAGTGTGTCGTTGGCGTAAGTGACCAGTAGATCCGGATCGGCTCGGAAGAGACCTTCCGGCAGCACCGCGGCGAAATCGCGGAACCAATCCTGCTCGAGCGCCGCCTCGCGCGCCTCCTGATGGCTTAGGTAGTCTTGCAGTTCGACGAGATGCCGATCCACCCGGCCAAGCCCCTCTTTGAGTGCCTTCACCAGTTCCGGGGCAGGATCCGCGGCCGCGGCCGTCCCGGCGCAGCGCGTACGCAACTCGTCGAGGGTCTCGTGGAGGGCCTCGATCTGGCGGGCTGCATCCCGGCGTTCTTCGGCCATAGTATTGGGGACTCTACCCTTGACGGGCCCTATCGACACCGATCGAGCCTTTCGGCCCGATCGGCTTGTATCATGTGCGGAGAGAAGGACCCCGGACGAGCTAACGAAGAACCTTATGGAAGGTCTTGGTTTTGGTAGGACCATCGATCCAAAAAGCGTCGAGCGCGGACCAGCGCTACATAATGCTCGCCTTGGAGGAGGCCAGGAGGGCCGGCGCTGCGGGGGAGATCCCGGTCGGAGCCGTGCTGGTGATAGACGGCGAAGTGGTGGCATCGAGCGGCAACCTGCGGGAGGCGCGCGCCGATCCCACCGCCCACGCGGAGATGCTGGTCCTTCGGGCCGCGGCGGAACTCCTGGGCGGTTGGCGCCTCAAGGACGCCGACCTGTACGTGACGTTGGAGCCCTGCGCCATGTGCGCGGGAGCTATCGTCCTCGCCCGCATCCGACGCCTTGTCTATGGGGCCGACGATCCCAAGGTGGGCGCAGCCGGTTCGGTGTTCAACGTCGTCGACCATCCCGCGCTGAATCATCGGCCCGAGGTCCGAGCAGGCGTGATGGCCGAGGAGTGTTCCCAGGTCCTTCGAGACTTCTTCGAGCGCAGACGAGGGTAGGAACCGGCGCCGCGGATGCGCCGCTGACGGGTATACGGACAACACGACGGAGGTGGCGCACATGTCGACAGGCCAGAATGCCCTCAAGGAGAAGGGATACGCTGCCTATTGGGCCCTCTCGGGGATCGCCCGGCCCATGACCATGGCCGCGTTCCTGCGAGACAGGCGGGAAGCGGATCGGCTATGGAGCGACATCCATCCCAAGAGGATCGAGGATCTGGGGACAGTATCGCGTCTCTCCATCCTGCCGCTCATAGACTATTCCACGAGGGATGACCGACTCACCCCCGAACCGGGGGTTTCATATCTGGTCACCTGCGACGACACGAGACTCCTCTTCGACGTGGGCCGCAACGTGCACGAGGAGCACCCCTCTCCCCTGCTGCGGAACATGGACGCGCTCGGTATCTCCCCGGCCGATCTCCACGCCCTCTTCATCTCCCATATCCATCTGGACCATGTGGGCGGCATCGGTAACCAGCATCAGAAGACGTTCTCCCTATCCGCACGGCCGACCGACCTACGGGGCATCCCCGCCTACGTGCCGGCGCCGATGACACACCCGTCGGCGCAGGTGGAGGTCATGACCGGACCGAAGAAGCTGGGCGAGGGTGTCGTGACCACCGGCCCTCTCATGCGGGCGCTGTGGCTGATGGGGCCGGCCTACGAGCACGCTCTCCTGGTCAACGTGAAAGACAGGGGTCTCGTCATGATCGTGGGTTGCGGACACCCGTCGTTGACGCGTCTGCTGGAACGAGCCGCAGCGGTGTCGGATGTTCCCCTGTACGGGATCGTGGGCGGGCTGCACTTTCCCGTCACCGGTTCTCGCGTCGGCAAGGGTGGGCAGAACATCATTGGCAACGGCAAGTTCCCTTGGCAGCGGATCACCAAGGGTGAGGCGAGGGAGGCCGCTCGGCGCCTGGCGACGCTCGATCTCGGCTTGGTCGCGCTTTCCACCCACGACAGTTGTGACTGGACTCTGGGAGTCTTCCGCGACACCCTTGGCGACGGTTACCGCCAGGTGTGGGTCGGGGAGGAGATAGTCATCGCCTGAGGTAGACCAGGCCAGGCAGGACCGGCGAAATGGAAGAACACGAGCACGGGTCGGGCGTCTCGAAGGGCGGCCTCGGCGGCACCGGCCTCGGCGGCGTAGGGCCCGCTGAGACCGAGGGCGCCGCGCATCCCGACACCCGCCTCTTGATCAGCCTGGGCCTCAATCTGATGATCACGCTGATGCAGGTGGCCGGCGGGATCATCGCCAACAGCCTGGGCCTGCTTTCCGATGCCGCACACAACCTCTCGGACGTCGTCGCTCTCGCTCTCAGCCTTTGGGCGGTCCGGCTCGGCCGCCGCCCCGCCACCGCCAGCCACACCTACGCCTACAAGCGCGCTGAGATCCTGGTCGCCCTGTTCAACTCGACCGTACTGGTCGCAATATCGGTGTACCTGATCGTGGAGGCGGTGCGCAGGCTCCTCGACCCACAGCCGGTGGAAGGCCTGTGGGTCATGGGTTTCGCCGGAGCCGGCCTGGCGATAAACGCCTTGTCTGCGCTGCTCTTGCGTTCCCACGTGCACGACCTCAATCTGCGGAGTGCCTTCCTCCATCTCGTGGGCGACGCCCTCACCAGCCTCGCCGTGCTCCTCAGCGGGTTGGTCGTCTATCTCTGGAGATGGGACTACGCCGACCCCATCGTCTCGGTCGTGGTCTCGCTCTGGATCAGTCGAGCGGCGTTCCGGATCGTGAAGAGCGCCGTCAACGTCCTCATGGAAAGCACGCCCGAGGGTCTCAACGCCACCGACGTGGAGCGGGCGATGCTCGCGATCCCGGGGGTAGCCGGACTGCACGACCTTCATGTCTGGTCGATCTCATCCACCGACCTGGCGCTCTCCGCCCATCTGCAGACCGAGGACGTCGCGCTCTCCGAGACCGGGCCCCTTCTGAGCGCGGTCAAAGACATGCTCGCCCGAGAGTTCTCCATCGGGCACGCGACGCTCGAAGTCGAGACGATCGACAGTGCCTGCGCCGGCAGCACCTGCGACCTGGCTCCCGAAGGGTTGGAGGATCCGCGCGGCCACCCCGGCCACCGTCACTAGAGGGGCGCTTCTTCCTTCAGCATCGCCAAGATCCGGTCCCGATCGGCGTCGAGTTTCGGAGCCGGGCTACGCCAGTCGGGGTCGGCGAACGCGGACAGTTTGATCGGGTTGCCGGCCAGCAGCAGAGGGCCCACCTCCGGGTCGTCGGTCGACACCACCATGTTCCGATGGACCACCTGTGGGTCGGCCATCACCTCGTCGACGCCGTTGATGGGACCGGACGGGATCCCGGCCTTCTCGAAGCTTTCCAGCCACTGCGCGACGGAGCGGGTCCGCAGCGCCGATTCCAGCTCGTCCTTGAGCGCTGCCTGGTGGGTCGTGCGAAGCTCGTTCGTACGGAAGAGAGGATTCTGACCGAGATCGGCCCTGTCGACGGCTTCACACAGCCTGCCGAAGAGTACGTCGTTTCCCGCCGCGACCACCAGATACCCATCGGCGGCGGCGAAGGCATCGAAGGGGGTGATCGAGGGATGGCGAGTGCCGAGACGCCCGGGAACGACGCCCGTGGTCGAGTAGCGGGCGATCGCGTTCTCGAGGATGGCCACCTGTCCGTCGAGCATGGCGACGTCGATCAGCATCCCTTCCCCGGTCCGCTCCCGGTGGTAGAGAGCCGCGTTGACGCCGGTCGCCAGGAACAGCGCTGCCGCGATATCCCCGATCGACGTCCCCACTCGAGCCGGCTCCCCGTCAGGGCTACCGGTCAAACCCATGACCCCACCCATAGCCTGCACGATGATGTCGTAGGCGGCGCGGTCGGAGTAGGGACCGGTACGACCGAATCCCGAGACGGCCGCGTAGATCAACCGGGGGTGTCGCTCGTGCAGCATGTCCCATCCCAGGCCCAGCCGGTCCATGGTCCCCGGGCGGAAGTTCTCGACCAGCACATCGGCCCTCTCCAAGAGGGCCTGGAGCGTCGAGCGCCCCTCCGCCGACTTGAGATCGAGCGCGATGCTCTCCTTGCCTCGGTTCAGGGACATGAAGTAGGCCGACCTGCCGTCCACGAACGGGCCGAAATGGCGGGAATCATCCCCGTGGTCGGGCGCCTCCACCTTGATGACCCGAGCACCCAGGTCGGCCAGGACCAACGTACAGAAGGGACCGGCGAGCACCCGCGACAGGTCGATCACGACGACGCCGGTGAGTGGACCTTGCCCCGTCATGTGTCACGACCTCCTTGACAGAGATGGACGGCCGAGGGCGGGACCCGCACCCCGACACGCGACCCGACCACCAGTCCCAGGCGCTCGATCTCCGGCCGCAGGACATGCACCCTGAGGACGGGCGGCACCTCCACCTCCACCGAGGCATGGACGCTCTGCAGCCGCACGCCTGTGATCGTCCCCTCCAGCACGTCCGCCTCCTCGGCGTCAGCCGGGACGATGGTCAACTCCTCCGCCCGGACCACGGCGAAGGCGCCCGGACCGACGTGGTCGCACCCGATCTCCGGACCGCCCTCGATCCGCACTCGCGCCGGGCCCGTCCCTGTGATGGCCGCGACGGGGAAGACGTTCACCAACCCGAACAGGCGGGCCACGTCGACATCGCCGGGAGAGCGCATGGCTTCCTGGGGTACGCCTTCCTGCCGAAGCTCCCCACCGATGAGGACGGCCAGGCGGTCACCCAAGGCCAACGCCTCGTCGAGATCGTGCGTCACGTGCATCACGGTCGTACCCAACCGCTCGTGCAGGCGCTTCAGTTCGTCGCGGAGTTCGCGCCGGGTCTGCCCGTCGAGCGCCGAGAGAGGCTCGTCCAGGAGCAAGACCTCCGGCTCGATCGCGAGAGCACGGGCGAGGGCCACCCGCTGCTTCTCTCCACCCGAGAGTCCCTCCGGGTACCTGTCGAGTAGGTCGTCTATCCGTAGGAGTCCGGCCAACTCGGCCACCCGACGGTCTCCGGCGCCGTTCGGGGCCCGGCGCCCGGCGCCGGCGCCCGACACAGTCCGTCGTCGACGCAATCCGAAGGCGATGTTCTCCTCCACGGTGAGATGGGGAAAGAGAGCATAGTCCTGATAGACGAGCCCTGCTCCGCGCTTCTCGGGGGGCTCCGCGGTGACGTCCCGGTCGCCGAACCATATGCGACCGGTGGCCGGCCGGCGCAGCCCGGCCACCGACTCAAGGAGGATGGTCTTGCCCGCTCCCGTCGGGCCCAGGACCATGACGTATTCCCCCGGTCGGACCGACAGGTCGTCAATGGCCAGAGAGAAGCCGCCGGCCCGCATCCGCAGTCCCTCCAACCGGATCATGGCGTGTCTCCCCGGCGGCCTGCCTTCTCGGACGCTGCGCCCTCGCGCTCCGCGCCGCGGCCCGCCGCCGCGCCGCTCCGGCTCCGGCGGCCCGCTCTCTTGCGAGGCAGGAGCATCGACCGGGTCAGCACGAGGATGGCCAGCGCCACGATGATGAGTAGCGCCGTGACCGGAAGCGCCGCCGACAAGCCGAAACCGGCAAAGCGTTCATAGATCAGCACCGAGATCGTCTTGGGGTTGTACGCGAGGATGACCACCGCCCCGAACTCGCTTATCCCCCGGGCCCACATGAGCACCGATCCCGCCACGATCCCTCTCCAGGCCAGGGGTAGCGAGACCCGTCTGAAAGCCGTCCAAGGGCTTGCTCCGAGAGTCCGGGCCACCCCCTCCAACCGTTGATCGACGAGGGCGAACGATTCCCGAGCCGTATCCACGAGAAGTGGAAGGCTGACGAAGAGCATCGCCACCACTATCCCGGCCAGGTTCTCGGTGAAGTACACGCCCACGGAGGCGAGTGGCTCGCCCAGCAGTCCCCGCCGCCCGAACACCATCAGCAGCGCGACGCCTGCCGCCGTGTGCGGGATGATGATGGGGAGGTCGATGATCCCCTGGACCAGGTTCTTGCCGGGGAACTCCCGGCGGGCCAGCAGGTATGCAAGCGGCACGCCGATCACCAAGGCGATACAGGTGGCGATGAAGGCCGCCAGGAACGTGAGCCACAGCGAGGTGAGGACCCCTGTGTCGCCCACCCCTTCAGCGAACTCGCCGGGGCTCGACGCGAAGATGGTCGCGACCAGGGGCACGAGGATGAACAGCAGCAGAAGCAGACCCACGAATGAGAAGACCCAGTCCATCCGGCCGAGTACGCGCATGCGGTTCACGACGGACCTCGTCAGTCGGCGGACGTACAGAAAGCCTTGATGGGCTCCGGAAGGGAGTCGAAGGCGTCGGTGAAGGCGGGAATGATCATGGGTTGGTAGTTCTCCGCCATGATTCTTTGCCCTTCAGGCCCGAGCAGGAAGGCCAGCAACTCGGCGGCTGCCTCCGGCTCCCGGGCGTTGCTGGGGATGGTCGCGCTGTACCTGACGGGCTCCCCCGTGAACTCCGGCTTCACGCTGGCGAAGCGCTGGAAGTCGAGCTTGACGGTGACGTCGTCGTAGAGGTCGGCGAAGGCGGGGTCGCTCAGATCGATCTCAGGAGGCAACGACACGTACTCGAGTCCGTGCTGTCTGGCCACGCTCTCGTACTCGAAGGCATAGTCGATGTCGCCGGTCTTGAGAAGCGGGAGCAGGTTGACGCTGTACGGGCGCAGGAGTACGTGGGAGCCGCTCTTGGTCTCGAGGATTTCGGGCACCGTGATGAGCGTTCCGTCGCCGGCGACGCTCGCCCGCACGGGGACCCGGAAGACCCCCCCGAACGTCTCGGCGAACAGATCCGGCCGATCGTAGTGCGCCTCGGCGAGTTTCACGGTCATCAGGGTCCGATACCCGTTGGCGTCGAGACGCGGATCGGAGCAGCCCAGCCGCACGTCCGGCTCGTTGATCACGTCGTACCAGGTGTCTGCACTCATCCGGTCGGCGGAAACGCTCTCGGGCGTGTACGCGACGACCATCCGATTCGTTGCGAACACGACGTTCCAGGCAGCGTACGGCCGGCCCGTATCGGGATCGTCCACCGAATAGAGGAGCATCGGGACGAGCTTGTAGTCGGCGGTCACGATCAGATCGGCCTCTTCGTGCAGGTCGCCCACGATACGGACGGCTTGGATGCTGCCGTGGCCCTCCATGTTGACGTCGATGTCAGGGTGAGCGGCTTCGAACTCCTTCTCGAGCTGCTCGAACGGGATGATCAGACTGCCGGCGAACAACACCCGGAGACTCCTGGCGCCACCGCCGTCTGCGTCAGACCCGCAGCCGGCGCACCACACGACACTCCCCAGCAGGACGAGCGCGACCATGACGACCGCCGCGAGCGCGGCGGCGGCGCGGAAGATGGCGGCAGCCCGGAAGATGGCGGCGACTCCGTGAAGGGTGTGACCCATCTTTCGTCTACTGCGCGGGTAGCAGTGCCTCGAACTCGACGATCTGCCCGATCATATCCGCTTCGGAGAGGCCCTCCCCCACCACGCGGAGTGGCCAGTACTCCTCCGGGAGAGGTTGTCCATCGAGCCTGTATGCAACGATCAGGTCTTTGTTGTAGTACATCGTCTCGCTCGAGATCTCCACCGTCTTGCCGTCGGTCGCAGTCAGCCTGACTTGGTAGCCGGCGTCGGCGAGATCGCGGTTATAGGCTGGGCCTTCATGGACGTTCTCGTCGTCGACCCGCCCCACCAGCAGATACAGGGGGATGCCTGTCCAGACGGCACCCTCGGAGTCGGTCCAGCTGCGACCGTGGCAGCCTTCCGCGGCGCCCGTCTCGAAGGTGGGTCGATCCATCTCTTCCGTGAGCAAACCCTTCATGGTCAGGGTCCACTCGAGCTCGATCGGCTTGACCTGGATGCCGGTGACCCACTTCACCCACCAGTGACCGTCGGTGACCTGGTTCTTGCTGGAACTGACGATTGCCAGGCGCAGGGGACCCTCACCGTCCGGGTCGACGGGGGCGCCGTCATACTCGTAGGCGACGATGACCTCGAGCGGCTCTTCAACCGTGATCTCGTCGCCGGTGACCATGTCGTAGGTGATGAACTCGCCCGCTCTGAGTTGCTCCACCGAGACCGTCATCTCGTAGCCGTCCTTGGCCACGATGCCCACGGCCACGTCGTCGGCGAAGCCGCCTACTTCGGCGAACAGATCCTCCAGCAGGACACCCTTGCATGGCACCGGGGGCGTGATCCGCCCGGTGGAGCTCTTCATGCCTCCGTACCCCTCGGTCACCGGCATCGCCTGCAGGTCGGCCATGGTGTAGGTCTTGGTGGCGTCGGCTCCGACGACCTCGATCAGCGTGTCCCCGCCGGCAGAACCAACGTCTCCGGCAACCGCCGTGCTCTCCGTGGATCCATCGGTGACCACCGTCGTCTCCGAACTCCCTCCCCCACACCCTACCAATGAGCCCATGACTCCCAGCGACACCAGGAGAACCAGGGCTATCACCACCAGCGGCGAGGAGGAAGGGCGACGTTCCGAGGTGAACATGCGTGGCTCCTTGACGTACGGTTCGTGCTATGAGACGGTTTTATATCACATGTAGCCCTCCAACTACTACAATGGCGAAGGAGTCCCCATGTCGGTCCTTCTTCAGAGTCGCAACCTTCTTCGACTCCTGGTCCTGGTAGCGTTCGCCACCCTCCTGATCTTTTCCGTGACCGGCTGCGGGAGTGATCAGGATCCCGCCGACACGTCGTCCTCCACCCTGACTCCCACCAGCGTCGCCGCCGCCGATACCATCCCCGTGACCGACGGCGGATCGTCTACGAGCACCTCGTCCCCGGTGAACTCGGCCTCGGTGACGAGCACCTCGTCCACGACCACCACGACGGCACCGACGACGACCACCGCCAAGCCCACCACGACGACGGCAAAAGCCACCACGACCACCGCCAAGCCCACCACGACCACGGCCAAGGCACCCACGGCCGTCACCATCACCGGCCCCTCCGGCACCAAGGAACTCTCCATGGCCGATCTCAAGGCTATGTCGGCGACGTCCGGCTACGGCGGCTGGAAGAACCAACTCGAGAACATCACGGCGCCCACCTCCTACAAGGGCGTGTCGCTGCGGTCGCTGATGGAACTGGTCGGGGGCGGCGGATCGGTCACAGTGATCGCTTCCGACGGCTACACCCAGTCGATCTCCGCGGGAGAAGCGGGTGGGGCCGTCAACATGTACGACCCGGCGACCGGGGAGCCCATCAGCAGCATCAGCGGAAGCCTCCGCGGCATCCTCGCCTACGCGAAGGGCGGGGGAGCCATCGGCGGCGGTGACGGCCCCCTCCGCATAGCCTTCGTCAGCCCGGACAAAGACCAGGTGACCGACAGCATCTTGTGGGTCAAGCAGGTCATCAGACTCGAGGTCAACTAGCCGCTGAAGCCGTCCCGGACCAGTCCGTCACGGAAGTCGAGGGAAGCAAGTGAAAGGAAGTGCTGTGAGAAGACCCAGACCGCCGATCGGTCGAGCCTCGAGGAGACTCGCGCTCCCGGCGCTCATCCTGGCCCTGACGATGATCCTTGTGCTGGCCTCTGCGGTGCCTGCCTTGGCGGCATATTTCGAAGACGTCGACGGGCATCCTTACGAAGCGAGCATCCTCACCCTCGCCGACCGCGGGATCATCAACGGGTACGGTCCCGACAGCTTCGGCCCGAACGACCTCGTGACCCGCCAGCAGTTCGCGAAGATGATCGTCAAGACCCTCGACCTCACCGTCACCGGCGCTGAGGTCTGCCCCTTCGGCGACGTCAGCACCAGCGCGGGGACCGATCCTTTCTATCCCGCCAAGTACGTGGCCGTCTGCGCGGCGAACAACATCACCAAGGGCAAAGATGCCACCCATTTCGCGCCCTATGACACCATCACCCGGCAGCAGGTGATCACCATGGTGGTCAGGGCGGCCGACAACCTGGCTCCGAGTACGCTCGCCGCGGTGCCGGACGGCTGGAGCGGTCTGCTCTCCTATGGCGATCCCACGCACGGAGCGAACGTCAAGAAGGCCGAGTACAACGGGCTGCTCGACGGGATCTGGGCTTCGTCGGTGGAACCGACCGTCGGAGGCCTCGCCGGCTGGAACACCGGCGGGTACGCGACCCGAGGTGAAGTCGCGGAGATGCTCGCCCAACTCCTGTACCGGACCGGCAAGATCCTGACCGTCACCGGCCCCACGGGCACCGTGGAGCTCAGCATGGCCGAGCTGAAGGCCCTCACGCCGGTGGAAGGCTACGGCGGCTACAAGAACCAAGTCGGCACCCTGGTCGGCCCGATGCAGCTCAAAGGGGTCGCCATCCAGACCCTGATGGGTCTCGTCGGGGGAGGCACCACGGTCACGGCTATCGCCTCCGATGACTACGAAGCGGCCTACGACGCCGACCTCGTGAGCGGCACCACCGGCCCCGGGAGTTCCCTCGTCGTCTACGACCCCACGACCGGCGACGAGATACCCGCCTACGCCGGCACGATCACGATGATCCTCGCCTACGAGGTCCACGGGGCCGACCTGCCGTCTGATTGGGGCGCCCTCCGCGTCGTCTTCGTCAGCCCTACCGCCGACCAGTTGACCTACAGCGGGAAATGGGCCCGGCAGATAGTGACCATCGAAGCGCAGTAGACGGCCCGAGCCGTTCGACGAACAAGAGAACGAAGCGAAAGGAACGGAGATGAAGAAGAGGCACCTGTGCATAGCTTTGCTGGTCGCCGTGGTGTTGGTCTTGGCGATCGCCGGTCCGGCCTCGGCCCGGGTCCAGTTCTCGGACTCCGAGGGTCCGTACCAGGACGGCATCGAAACACTCGGCGTGTGGGGCATCGTCAATGGCTACCCCGGTGACCTGTTCAAGCCGGACGAGCTGCTCATGCGCCAGCAGTTCGCCAAGATGGCGGTGCTCACGATGGGCTACGCCGTGTCGACCTCCGATGTCTCCACCTTCACCGACACCCCGGCCGTCGACTCGGCCCATCCGCTCTATCCCGGCAGCTACGTGGCGGTCGCGGCGGCCAACGGCATCATCAACGGCTACACCACGGGAGCCTTCGGTTTCTACGACAACATCACCCGGCAGCAGGTCATCAGCATCGTGGTCCGCGCCGGCGGTGACAGCTTGGCCGACGCGCCGTGGGGCTGGCAGGGCATCTTCGACTACTCCGACCCCATCCACGGCGCGAACATCCAGAAGGCCGAGTACAACGGCTTGCTTGCCGGCATCGCTAACATCTTCTCTTGGGACGTCACCCAGAAAGCCACCCGAGGCGAAGCCGCGTACCTCCTGGCCGGTCTGCTCAACAAAGCCGGTGACCTCGCCGAAGGCGCCAGCGGCGCCATCAAGGTCGACGGCATGGTGGACGATCCTGTCGGCCTGACCTACGGCCGGCTCCAGAACATGGGCCCGGTGACGGCGACCGTCGAACATCCGAAGAACGGCCCCACCGAATACACCGGCGTGCGCTTCAGCACCCTGTTCGCGCTTCTCGGCGTGCAGGGTGACGCGACCACCATGAAGATGATCGCCAGCGACGGTTACTCCTGGAGTGTTGCCCTGGCGGATGTCGAAGCCGAAGCCGACGCGATGATCTCCCTGAGCGAGGGCAAGCTCAACGCGGTGTTGCCCGGACAGTCGTCCAAGGCCTGGGTGAAGGATGTAGTGGAACTGGTCTTCGAGTAGACCCCATTCTCAGCATGGGCGCGCCCACTCCTTGCGCGCCCGGCACCCCGCGACGAAGCCCCTCGGAGGTCTCCGAGGGGCTTCGTCATCTCCCAGTCGGTCCGCGCCTCCTGCCCGAGCGGGCCGCAATCGGCTACAATCCCGGGTGTGCCTACGCGCGACGTCTTCGGGTCTGGCCATCGGGCCACTCCGACAGCGGCGCGGACGACCCGGCGGCGGAGCGACCCACATCGCCCACCCCGGGAGGCGCATCATCGCGGAGAGGTGGCAGAGCTGGTTTAATGCGGCGGTCTCGAAAACCGTTGTGCCGTGCAAACGGTACCGGGGGTTCGAATCCCCCCCTCTCCGCTTGGTTGACCGCTGGAAGACACGGCGTGTGTCCCAGCAGGGCCCAGGGATTCCGAACCCGCGAGGGCGTGAGCGGCAGCGAGACAGTCCCTTTGGACTGTCGAGCAGCGAGCGGTCTGAGCCGAGCTGAACGGCGAGGCGAGGACGGCAGCTTGCGCAGCAAGATGCGCGAATCCCCCCCTCTCCGCTTCGGAAAGCCAAGAGCGGCGTGTTGGAGCCGGCTCGCGAGGCGGGGTTTTTGCATCTTTCGGGCGAGTTCGGGGGCAAGTCGGTGGCAAAGTGAACGACACAAGACGGCACACAACGGCACCAAATGCCACCAAGGAACCAGACGACATCGACAGCACCGATAAGAGCCACATGCACGTGAACGCACCAGACGGGAGGCTGGCCTGAGGTCGCGACAGTCGGATCGTCCGGGCGTATCCTGAGGGACAGCGGCCGGCCGCGTGCTGGGATAGGGACGGTGGAAGAGGCCATGAAAGCTGTCGTGTTCACCCGATATGGGACGTCGGATGTCCTCGAACTAAGAGAACTGGCTGAACCCACGCCCGGCGACGGGGAGGTTCTGGTTCGAGTCCATGCCGCCTCCATCAACGATTGGGATTGGCAGCTCCTTCAAGGCACCCCGTTCTTGAACCGGTTGACGTTTGGATTGCGACGGCCAAAGAGACAGATACTCGGCTGCGACATAGCCGGGCGGGTCGAGGCTCTGGGTAGGAATGCAGAACGCTTTCGCCCCGGCGACGAGGTCTTCGGCGACCTCAGCGGCCGGTGGGGTGGTTTCGCAGAGTGTGTCTGCGCCCGCGAAGAGTCCCTGGCTCTGAAGCCGAGAGACCTGACTTTCGAGGAGGCAGCCGCGATACCTCAGGCAGCGATGCTCGCCGTGCAGGGGCTCCGCGACAAAGGGCAGCTTCGCCAAGGCCAATCACTCCTCGTGAACGGAGCGGGAGGTGGGGTGGGCACGTTCGCGGTGCAGATCGCCAGGCTGCGCGGGGCAGAGACCACGGGCGTCGACAGCGGCGAGAAGCTGGCTCTACTCCGGTCGATCGGCTTCGACCACGTGCTTGACTACACCCGGGAGGACTTCACTGAGCTCGGTCGGCATTACGATCTCATCCTCGACGTCAAGACGAATCGATCTGCGTTCGCCTACCTGCGGGCGTTGAATGCCCGCGGCGTCTACGTCACCGTCGGCGGCTCCACGGCCCGACTCGCCCAGGTCGCTTTGCTCGGGTTGGTTCTGCCGCTTCTGACCAAAAAACGAATGCGCATGGTAGTCCTGAAGCCCAACAAGGATCTGGGCTACCTGACCGAGTTGATCGAAGCGGGCAGTGTCAGGCCGGTGATCGACAGCCGATACCCGCTGAGCGATGCCGCTGCGGCGATGAAGCGCTTTGGGGAAAGCAAGCACAAGGGCAAGATCGTCATCACTATGGATTGAGCCGCCGCTCAAGGGCCTCGAGGATCAGCTCGAGGCCGAATCCGAATTCATCATCGAAATCCCAGCCCGGTCCCGCTGCATACTGGACGGAGGCTTCCACGAGGTGGGGATACTGCTCGGCGGGGAGGCTGCGGGTGTATTCACCCTGTTCGGCTGCGGCTGATCCTCCCGAGGCAAGGCTCGCCTCCTGCGAGACGAACCCGTAGATGTAGCTATCGAGTACCCAGAAGGCCCGCGAGGCCAGGTCAGGAGCGAAGCCCGCTCTTCTCAGACATCCTAGCACCCAGTCGGCATAGCGCAGCGTTGCGGGGCCGGGATGACTGCGCGCGCCTGTGAGGGCCGCCACCCACGGGTGCCGGGACAAGACCTCGCGAACCTGCTTCGACTGGGATCCCTTGGCCCAAGTTCTTGAGCATGCTGGTAAACATGGACGCTTCGTTTATCAATACGTATGTCTGGGAGGATATCCAGAAGCGTTCCAGGCACTAGACGGGGGAAAGCCAAGAACGGCCTGTCAGAGCCCGGTCCGAGTGGCCGGGTTTTCCCGTCTTTCGGGTGAGTTTGGGGGCAATTCGGTGGCAAAGTCGGCTGTCAGTCGATCTGGCTGCGTCTCGGCACTCTACGTGACGGCGGCACTGCGCGGGTGTCTCGCATGGGGCTCGCCAGCTCTCTCTCCAGATCCGTGAACGCGCGGATAAGCTGTCTGGCTTCGAAGGCTCTATTGCGTTTGCCGACCGTCACTTGGTGGAGTACACCGGCTTCTTCCAACCGAGCGACGGCCTCATTTGCGGCCTGTACGCTGCGGCCAGTCAGCGAAGCCGCCGCCTGGACGGTTAGGATCGGGGCACCAGGAAGGGACCTCAACAGAAGATCAGTTGCCGAGTTGCCTCGGATGCGACCAAGTTTCGCCCGCCATAACGCTTCCAGGCCTGCTATCCGTTCCTCGAATGCACTCGCGTCAGCAACCGCACGGCGGCTAGCCGCAGCGAACAGGCCCACCCAGTGGTTGAGGCCATCATGGGCGGCAGTGGAGGCGGAGCGCCCGAGGTAACGCGTACCAGTGAGGGCCGCCACATATTCCTCCGCCCAGGTGGCAAGAACCAAGGAAACAGGTGGCAGTACCCGCGGCGCTACCCCGCGCCTACGAAGAACCATATGAATCAGAGCTCGCCCCGTCCTACCGTTGCCGTCGATGAAGGGGTGGATGGTCTCGAACTGAGCATGAGCGATTGCCGCCTGCGCCACCGCAGGCAGGGAGTCGGTGTTACAGAAGTCGCAAAGATCGACGAGCAATTCCTCGATCATCTCGGAAGGCGGCGGTACAAAGACCGCGCTGCAGGGGTTGAAACTCGAACCCCCGATCCAGTTCTGTTTATCCCGAGCCCGCCCGGCGTGCTCTTCAAGACGCGAACCGACAAGAAGACGCCGATGCGTCTCCAGTAGAAGGTCGAGCATTATTGGATCGCCTTCTGCCACACTGGAGATCGCGAAGGCCATGGCATCGATATTGCCCAGGACTTCAATCGCCTTGACGTCCGTTGTCTCTTCGCCCAGATCTCTGGCTGTCCCGGCTCTTAGCAGGCGCCTAGCCCCAACCTCCAGCCCCTCGATCTTGGAAGAGGCCACCGACTCACTGCGCAGAAGAAGGCGAGCCAGAGCCTCACTGTTGGAAAGAGCTCGAGCCTCCAGATTGAGACGCGTGATCGCCGTCTCAGCCTCTACAACATCAGCAGCCACCGGCCCGTCGAGAGCGATCGTTCGTCCCGCGAGTCGGTCAGGGATGTAGACTTGGTACTCGCACGATCGGCGATCGCGGCGGGGAAGCCCGCTCTCGTGTTCGCCCACCCAATGCCGCTTTGTAACCTTGGCCATGCCGCCTCCTTGTTAAAGGTTATTCTACAACCTTGAACAAGACCCTTTCATGATCAAGGTTGTGAGGGCGAATAAGGGGTTGCCTGCCACCACGAGAGCGAGAGTGGCGTCTGGGTGCATCAGCACCGTTCTTGCCGACTTTCTCGCCTCGGCCCTAGGGAGTACGTTCTTCGATACCGAGAATCTCCAAACTCGGTATGACTGCACCCCGAGAAAGTGAGGTGGGACCCATGACCCGACCCAGACGGCTCCCAAAGACCAGGGAAGGGTCGGAGCGACCACTCGTGAGGAGAAGCCAGAAGCGGACCGCCCAAGTCCGATTCCTGGACCAACAGCCTGGAAGCAATGAGAAGCGGCGATCCGCATGGGGATGACGGATTCCTTGAGATGAGACCCGGACCATGAGGCCGGGTCTTCGCGTCTTTCGGGCGAGTTCGGGAGCAACTCGGGGGCAAACTCACCACCAACTAACGGAACAAGAAGGATGCGAGAACACCGGACGGCCGACCGATGAGGCAACCTCCTTCTACTCCGGCTGATGGACGAGGCCCAGACTTGCAGCCAGGGCGTAGTAGCGGGCCGACTCAACCTCTTTGCCCACCTGTTCGAACGAACGGCCGAGGTTGACGTAGAGCGATGGCAGAAGCTCCATCACCATCTCCGGATCTCCGCGTTCGGCGTGGGCGAGCGCGACCTGATTCCAGCGCAGTCCTTCGACAGGATCAGTCGTAAGATGCGCCACATAGTGCCCCGCGATGGCCTTGTCGGCACGGCATAGCAAGCAGAAGCCGGAACTGCAGGCCACTCCCGAGGCGGCACCGTGAAGAGTCCCGGATGTTCGGCGCCGTTCCCGAGGATGACCTCAGCATCCGGCCGGTCGATGAGACCCGCTGGCGACGCCTACCATCCTAGTCTATGATGGCTCGAGTTTTGCCCGCAGGCGCCCTCCGGGGCGGCCGCCTTCACAGAGGAGATCCATGAGAGAGCCAGGCACGGCGACGTCCACCGCAACGGGGTGGTACGCGCAAATCGGACGGCAGACGAGTGGCCCGCACACCTGGGACGAACTCTACAGGTTGGCTCAGCACGGGCGACTGCGCTCCCGCGACCATGTCTGCCACCCGTCGCTGCCCCAGTGGGTGCTCGCGGCACAGATACCAGGCTTGATCCAAGGGGTGTCTCCCAAGCGCCGCGCCTGGCTACTTCCCACGCTCATCGCTGCCGTCGTCGTCGTGCTGGGCGGGGTGGGCGGCGGTCTCTTCTGGGCGCTGGGCGGCCAGGAGGGAACCGCTGATGGCGTCACAGCATCGAGCACCACCTTGTCGCCGGGCGGCACTTTCACCGGTACGGGCACGGCGGGCATGGAACCGGTCACTGTACAACGGGAACCGGGGCCGCAGGCTGTGCAAACGGCAAACGCGGCCACTGCACTGGCGCTGAAGTACTACGTCTACGCACGGCTGAAGACAGAAGAGTATGTCGCAGCGGACTTCCGATCCATGCCTGAAGGGGCGTTTGAAGACCTGACGGATGAGCTTGTCGTGTCGTGGGAAACAGCGGACGCACTCGCCTCGAAAGCCAACGCCATCGTCGACCAGGCGGTGCTACTGCTGGAGACGTCTTCCGCCGCTCAGAACGTCGCCCTCTACCAAGCGCGTTTTCAGCATGTCGCGCTCATCTCGAGGGACATAGACCCAGAGACCTGGGCGGAGAACCTGACGAAGGAGTACGACGCACTGCGCGGCGCACAGCGCTACCAGCAACTCGCGCAACAACTGGGCACTGACACGAAAACAGCCGTCGAGCAGATGGCCTTGGCTCAGAAGATCATCCACAACATCGCGGACCGAGAGGAAGCGCAGGCCGAGGTCGACGCCTACACACGTAGCATCAACATCGCGGAGGGATACAAGACAGGAAGCAAAGTGGGGCTCTTCCTCGGAGCCGCTGTCGCTACCGGAGGCGGAAGCCTGGCCTCCTGTGCCAGCGCGAGTGTGGGGCTCGCCAAGACGGGGGCCTTGGTGGTCGGCGGCGTCGACTGCATCGTGAGCGTAGGGGAGACAACCAGTGCGATCGTGTTGGGCGAGAACCATCAGGTCACGGTGGATTTCCAGAAGGCGGCAGACATCATGCAGCCCGTCTCGATGGTGGTGGGCTTGGTCACGCTGGACCCGACCGAGACCGAGGAGCATATCGCGCTCGTCGGCGAGGCGATCATGGAGTGGTTCTATCCCAGCAGCATCATGGCCCTTGGAATAGAGCCGGCGAAGGCCGGCGGCACGAGAATGATCGCGCGGATCGTTGACACGGCCGAGAAGGACATCACTGGCATTCGCAGTGCCCTGGAGATGATCGGACTCTCACTGCCCACGGAAGCGGGGATTTCCGTGTCCGACTTGAGGAAGGCCTACTCGGTCAACGCGGAGACCACCCTGGCAAGCATGGAGAGGCTTGCCAGTCAGATCGCGGAGATGAACGTGGCAGAGGAGCCCCGGGAGGACTCCACGGGCTCCATCACCGGGCACGAAGGAGCCACGGGGGCTATCACTGCACCGGAGATGGCCGGCACTTGGAGCGGCACCGCCACGCGGCAATATATCGCGAAGGACGTGGAGGGCCCCAAGAGCTTGGCTGTCACCATGAATCTCGGCGAGAACGGAACCGGCACGGCGACCGTCGAGGGTTACTCGGGTGAGGCGTGGTACGGGGGCAGCACCATCGGTTTCTCCATAGCTATGAAGGATGATGGCATGATCGTCTCCTGTCAGTTCACCGGCACCGTGACGAGAGGCAGCGGCGGGATCGTGGTCAGTGGAGACGTGAGCTTGTCAGCTATGGGAGTCGAATTCGCCTCGTACGCGTTGATGGCGAGCAAGTAGACGCCCGCGGGAAGAGGTCACCCAGGCTGGGGTCGTGAGACCGCCTCGGAAGCAGGCGCAGAAGACCAGAGCCTGAAAGACTTCGCCGGTGTGCGGGTCGACGATGGGCTGGCTCTTCCCGGCAAGATCCGCGAACACCTTCTCCCCAACCGCGTGGCGCTGGCGGTCCGTGCCATTCCAACGAATCGCTCCAGGTCCATCCATTGAGGATCTGGAGTTGAAGTTCGAATCCCCCCCTCTCCGCCTTGGAAGACCAAAAACGGCTGGTGGGATCCCGGTCCAGGTAGCCGGGTTCCCGCGTCTTTCGGGCGAACTCGGTGGTAATTCGGTGACAAACTCGCCAACACATGTACCAGCAAGTCCATCTGCTCTGATCCCCCAATTAGGGTCACCGGGCGAGCACACGGCCGAGGTTCAACGAGGCTCTCGCCGCGGAAACGCGGACTGACTGTCACTTGTATCGTCTGGTGGGCGATCGGACTTGATCGGGCGCTCCCGAGCTCGGTGGCAACTCGGCGGCAGACTCGACAATGGACGATGACGGCGCGACCTAGCCGGGAAGGGTCCCCTCGGCGTCCGTAGAAGGCGGCGCACCGATCTCCTGATCGACCCCGGTCGATCTCGCCCCGGATATCGCATTGTCAAGTCCCCGTATCGCGGGTATTACCCACGGCAGCACACTGGTCAGCAGTATGGCCGCTCCCGAGATGGCGAACCAGAGCGCGATCCCCGTGTGCTCGGCCAGTGGTCCCGCCAGCAACAAGCCCGGCACCGCCGCCAGTAACGCCGATGTCGTGTAGAGCGACATCACCCGTCCGAGCTTTGCAGGGTCAATGAGCCTCTGGAACATGGCAGTGAGGGGAGCTCCGAACAAAGGTACCGAGAGCCCCATGACGACACAGAAGACCACGAAGGCCCAGAAGCCAGAAGACGGCAATAGCCCTGATAGCCCAAGCATCAACCCTACTAGGCAGATGCCGCAGCCGACCAACCTGGTAGCCGGAATCTTCCTCGACATGCCGCCGATCGCGAGCGAGCCCACCAACATGCCGGCCCCGAATGCAACCTCCACAATGCTCGCCGAAACGGCACCCCTGCCGAAGTGTCCCAGCGTCATGAGCGGAAACAGTGCATTCAGCGGCATGTACAGCAGGGTGACAACTGTGAGGACCACCGTCAGCCAGAGTATCCCTCGGATACGAATCAACTCCCGCCACCCCTCCGCGAATTCAGCTACGAAGCCCGCGAGGAACTTGCCTTGTGAGGCCTCCCCGGCTCGACTTCTCGGGTGCGGAATCCGGACGAGCAGGAGCGATCCCACTGCCAACAATGCGCCGCCGATGTCGATGGCGATGACGGCCGTCATGGGAGCGGCCCCCATCAGGAATGCACCGAGCACCGGACCGGCCATGGCCACGCCCGAGCCTAGAAAGAAGTTCCACCCCGCGACTCGCATCAACTGCTCTGCCGGCACATACATCGGCACGGCGGCCTGACTCGCCGGGGTGTGAAAGGCCGCCCCCAGCGAGCGGAGGCCGATGATGGCGATCACAGCTCCCACCGAGGCTGATTCGAAGGCGAACAGCGCGATGAGCACGGCGCTCGTGAGTGCGACGAACAGGTCAGCGGATATCATCGTCCAACGACGATCCCAACGATCGACGAACGGACCGCCGAAGGGTCCGAGCAGACCTTGCGGAAGAATGGCCGCTATCGACGCCCAAGCCAGGATGGCCGTGGATCCGGTCTCCACGGCGAGCCACCACACCAGCGCGAAGCTGACGGCGGCGCTCCCCAAGAGCGAGAACGCTTGTCCGGTGAAGATGACGGCAAAGGTGCAGCGCCAGGAATCGGATGATTGGTTCAAGTGCGTCTCCAAGTTGCTACAACAAGCCGATCACGTGAGCGTGCTGATGTTACCTGAGCACCCGGGACTATCCTACGGCGGCTGTCAGCTCTTTCTTGCCGCGCAAGCGGTACCGGGGGTTCGAATTCCCCTCCCCGCTTAGGAAAGACAAGAACGGCTATCGAGGACCCGGTCCGTGCGACCGGGTTCTCGCGTCCTTCGGGCGAGTTCGGGGGCAAGCCCAACGACACCTACGAGTACGAGACGGGCGGAGAGACGGATGAAGCTGTGACTTTGATTCAGCCGTTTGATTCTCGGGTATCTGCGAAAGACAGCTCGCTAGTCATCTGCGTCCGATAGACCGTCCGTAGGCCGAGAGAGGAACCATGAAGAAGGCACTCGTTATCTCCGGGGTAGCCTGCATCGTCGTGGGCGTGGCAGCGCTCGTGCTCCTTTCGGTCTTCTGGTCTTCCGGACCCGACGCCGACTTCACCGCGGGCGACATGGACCGCCATTTCATAGAAGAGATGATCCCGCATCACGAAGACGCCGTGGCCATGTCCGAGCTGGCGCTCACCAGGGCTAGTCACTCGGAGTTGAAGCAGCTTGCGGAGACGATCATTCGGGATCAGACCCGAGAGATCGAGCAGATGCGAACCTGGTACACCTCCTGGTACGGAGTGGACGCCCCCACGGGTGATGACACATTTCGTGGCCGCACGGGGAACGGTTTCATGCGAGGCGGCATGATGCACGATGAATCCGACATGGAGGTGCTCCAAGCCGCTTCCGCGTTCGACAGGGAGTTCATCGAGCAGATGGTCCCGCACCACCAGATGGGAGTGATGATGGCCCGCATGGTCCTTTCTCGCACCGATCATTCGGAGATCGAGGACTTGGCGCGCTCCATCATCAAGACCCAGACCGACGAGATCGAACAGATGCGAGCGTGGTATCGAGCTTGGTACGAGTAGGGGGATTGGCCCAGTCTGGAAAACACCGAGTCCTAGGGAGGCTCTCACATGATGTGGAACGATGGATGGGGAATGGGTGCCGGAGGCGTGATCTGGATTGTCATCATGCTGGCCGTGTTGGCATTGATCGTGGTGGGGGTCGTTCTTCTGGTCCGCGGCCTTTCCGGCCGTCACGACTACGGGCAAGCGGGGCATCCGCAGGGACCGCCGCCTGCAGGAGCGGGACCCAAGACCGCCCTACAGATCCTCGAAGAGCGCTACGCCCGCGGGGATATCGACCAGGAGGAGTTCCGGAAACGTAAGGCAGACCTCATGTCCTAGCGGGATCACGGGTTGGCGGCGGACTCGGCGGCCAGAATACTTGTTGAACGAACATGATCACCCCTTGCGACCGGACAACACTGCTGGCGACAAGCCTCTTGATCCGCTAATGTCGACATCGCTCTGACGAAACGCCCTTGGGGGCACGTTCGTGTTCGAGATGCAGTCGTGGCAGTGGGGCACCTGTTTGGTGATCGCCCTGGTGGCGGTCGGAGTGATGTCCTCTGCAATCATCCGTCTGTTCACGCGGAGGGCCTCTGTGAAGGCGACCCTGCGCAGGGCGAGTCCGACGGAGTCGGGTCTCTTCGCCCAGACGGCACCGCTGGAAGTCCAGGTGTTCGACGTATGGGCCTATCGAATGGGGGCCCGGTTCGCCGGACGCTGCCGGCTGACGGTCTATGAAGACAGGGTCGCCGTGGCCGGTCCACGGGTGCCGCGCCCTCTCTACGAGATCTGGGTATGGGTCCAGGGTATCCTTCTGGCCATGGTGGTGCCCTTACTGGTCGCCGCGATCGTCACGCTGGACTGGCGCTGGCTGGTGGTCGCGCTGGTCACTTTCGTGGTGAGTTTCGCCATCTCCATGGGCGGTGCGGGACTCTGGCCCGGATTGGGCGAACTCTTCGAAGAGGAAGGCCGGTTCTTGGCGGTCGAGTTCCCGTGCACCTCGATCCGTGAGGTCGACATCGGCAAAGGGTGGGCGAAGGGCGGGTTCGAGGTGGTGCTGTTCCCCTACAAGGCCGGCATCGACAAGATGTCCGAGGGGCTGGCCGTCTCCTTCTTCGCCCCCGACGAGCACGGACGTGAGGTCCGCTTCGCTCTTTCCATGTACACGACCGAGAAGGCTCGCCAACTGGCCGAGGTGCTCGGAGGGACGGGCCCCCACACGGGCTAGAGCCCGCTCGATCTCGGCGATCGATCCTCCCTCGGCCGGCGCAGGGCACCCATTGACCATCGGTACGGTCGACTTCTGGTCACCCGGCCAGGGTCTGCGACTACCCATGTCCCGGGCGCGAAAGGGAGCGGCCTGCCTCAAGATTGGGAGGATGTCGTACTCACGATCGGGCGCGTTCCTTCTGAGGCCGCCGGTCCATCGTGGGCGCCAAGGAAGGGAGTGGGTCGTTCGCATTCTCGTTCCCTTGGCCGCGCCTGGGTCTAGAGCTTCTTCCCGCATCCACTGCAGAAGGTCGAACCGGGAGTGACGGCCGATCCGCAGTCCGGGCAGAATCCGGAAGAGTCTGCTGGTGCGGCGGTAGATGAAACCGCTCGCTCGCTCGCTCTCCTCCGTGATCTTCTTGGCATGTATACACCCACGCCGATGGCTGCGACGACCACGACCCCGAGAACGATGATCAAGGCCAAGATCCAACCGGGCAGGTTCGAGCCGAAGGTGGAGCCGGGGCCGTCGGCAGGCATCCCGCCCGAGCTAAGGGTGGTCGGGCCGGCGCCCGTGCTTGCAGCGGCGTCTGTGGTTACGCTGACGCCTGTGGTGGCAGTGGCACCTGTGGTCGCGGTGCCCCCGGCCAGCAGTGCCTCCAGTTCTGCTCCAAGGAGCGGCCGCATGTCCGTGAGTCCGGCCTTCACCACCATCTCGTCCCAGGACTCCTGGCTGAAGGAAACAACAGTGCCTGTCACTCCGTTCATCGCCGCCACAGCCTGCTTGTCCGTCAAGGCCACGGTCGTGCCCATGCGTGAGCTGGTTAGGTCCATGTGCCCCTCGAGGACCGAGGCTCCCACCGCCTCGACCTTCGGGTCGTAGAAGATGAAGACGTCTGAGCCTCTGATGCCGCAGATGGTAGCGCCCGTCTTCACCGAGACCGAGCTGTTCCGGCCCCAGCCCGCGAAAAAGATCCTCACCGTACCCCAGAGCAGTTCGGTGATCGAATCTTCGCCGTAGTTGTCATAGTGCGGACCGATGAATCTCTTGAAACTCATTGCGGTATCCGAGGCCAGATTGATGATGCTGGGTCCTGAGTTCCGTTGTTCGTTGCGGTCGGCCATCTGCACCCGTACTGCAGCCCTCTCATGGGTCACGATGGTGTCTCCGATGCGTATCTTCGAGCCGTATCGACAGTCCCTTCGGAGGCCGGAGTAGTCATAGATGTCGCAGTCACCCATCCAGGCTACGACGATCCCGACGTAGCCATCTTCCATAGTGCCGCCCGCGGCCACCGTGTCCGCAAGGGCCTTCTCGAACTCCTCATCGGTGAAGGTGCGCATCGTGGGATCTCGCTGGCCCGCCGCGATCTGGGGCTTGGTCGTGCTGGTGTTGCTTGCAGAGGTCGGAGGCTCGGTTGTGGATGAGGTGGCGACGACCGGCTTCTCCTTGGCCCGGTAGGTCCAGGTCACGTTACAGGGGGGCCGGTTCCAGAGACCGGCATAGACCTGGAAGGTGGCGCCGGCGGTGGGTTGCGGAGCGGTAAGCGTCCACCCATACTCGGCTGACTTGTCCGCGCCGGGTGCCCAGGGGTAGTACTTGAGCACGAAGACCGGAGTGACGAGGTCCTTGGTTGAGCCCGAGTACCAGAACTGCTCCCCTACGCCTTCACCCCCCAGGTTGTTGGTACCGGTGCAGTGGAAACCAGCCCGAAGCATGTAACTCTTCCCGGGAGCGAGGACTTCGGGTGGAGGAGCGAACTCGCAGATGACGGTGAGATAGTAGAGAACCTTGGTAGTGTCTATGCTGGTGTCTATGTAGCACTCTGTGGTGGTGAAACTAGTCGCCGTCGGGATCATCTCTGTGAACGAGCCGGCGAAGCGGGGCTCCTGGACCACGATCTCGAGAGGGTCCTTGTTCGCATTGACGACGGGAGTCGCGTCCCTCACCCAGACGAGCGTGGAGGAGGTGGCCGCCAGTGGGGTCCCGGGGTCCGCGGCCTCGGCGCCGGCGACAGGCGCGCCCACAGTTCCGAGCCACAGGGAAGAGACGATGGCGAGACCGGTGGCCGCAAGTAGTCGGAGGGCTACGGAGCGCCAAGGCCATCTATCCCTCCCGGGCGGTCGCGCGTGCGCGCCTGAAGCAGTAAGACGGGCCCCAGTCTCCATCTCCTGACCTCCTCTGCACCCGCCCCCCTTTGAAGCGGAGACGAGACGAGTCGACAGACACGAAGAGCACACGGCGAGCCGGCAGGCGGAGAAGGAGTCGAGCCGCGGGCTTCTCGGGCATCCTCCCCATGCTGCCTCGGCCCACGATACTACGAGATCTGGGTGCGGGTCTAGGGTATCCTTCCGATCTTGGTGGTCCCCCTGCTGGTCACCGCCATTGCCACGCTGCACTGGTGTTGGCTGGTAGCAGGGGTGGTCACTTTCGTTCTGAGTCTTGCGATCTCCATGGGCGGCGCGGGACTCTGGCCCGGACTGGCCGAGATGCTCGGAGGGACTCGAGAATCGCGGTGAGAACCCGGCCGCGAGGACCGGGTTCTCACTTGGTCAGGGTCAGGCCCGGAGCGGATCACCGCAGCGGTATGCCGTACACCTGGGTCATGCCTATGCCGCCGCTGTCCGCATTCTGGGAGAAGGTGGACAGGTCGGAGTCGAAGATCGTGTAGCGTCCGGGTGGGAGTACCAGGTCGTCCGGGGTGACCGTCCAATACGCATTGGCTACGTCGCCCTGGCCCGGAGTACCCACGGCGTCCCACGGTCCATACATCTCGCCGTCCTCATCTTGAAGGCCGATGAGACCCGCTCCCGGCAGTCCACCCAGGACGTAGTGGTACGTCGCGATCTTGGTGATCCGTGTGGTGGTGGTCAGCTCGAAGGAAGGCGGCGTCGCGCCCGGTTGCACAGCCATGATATTGCCGTTGTCGAACAGCAGGACGGGCTCCCCACCGGTCGCGCCGCCCGGAAGCGTCGTGTCGACCGATCCTCCGTGAGCCGTGTCGGCCGTCCCCTCGGTCCCCGAGGGCCGGTCGAAGCTGTCGCCCGTGTCGATGTCGATGACCACGAAGATGTTGATGATGACCACGGTCGGCTGGATGACGACGATGGTGGTGGGATCGAAGTCCGGCCACTTGGTTCCCGTGTATTTGGGTGTCTTGGCCACCGGTCGGGGCGAAGCCAAGGGGTTGCCACACTCGCACCTGACCCGCGGCACTCCGTATTGGTCGACCAGCACCATCTGCCCCTTCTGCAGCACCGACTGGCGCGGTGTAGGCTTGCCATTCTTGAATCCGTGGTTGGTCACCCGAGTGTCGCGGGTGAGCATCATGGGAGTCAGTTCCGCGAAGTAGTCTCGGAGTTGAGACGGCTGGATCTGAGTGCCCCCGCTCCACTTGAACGTCGGATCGGCGTTGAGAGCGGCACAGAAGGCGGCCGCCTTGTCGGGGTTCTTCTCGAGGAAGTCGAGTTGACCTTCCTTGTCCACCAGTTGCTTGTCTTTGGAGCCGCCGTACAACGCCGGGGTGTCGCCGCCGATGGCCGCCACCTGCACGGCTCCGGCGGCGGTCGAACCGGTTGCGGACGGCGACGTGGTGGGAGGCCCCCCGGTGACGGTGGTCGTGGTGAAGATCTTGGGCGTGGAAGCGGGGGTCGTGTACACGAAGACCTCGCCGCTGAACGGATCGGCCCCAACGTCCCCCGTCGCTTCCAGGAGGATCTCCCCTTCCTCCTGAGCGAGGTCCGTTTCGACGCCGGAGATCGGATCCCCGGAGGATGTGATCTCGGTGACGACAGGCGTATCGGCGTCGATGTGGTCGTCACCGCCGCCCCGCAGGCCGGAGAACAGACCTACCCCCAGACCTGCGAGCACGATGATCGCGGCCACGATCGAGCCCACGATGAGGCCAGTGCGGTTGCGCTTCGGGGGTGGGGGAGGCGTCCAGCCGCGATCGTACCCCCCCGCTTGCGGAGGGGGAGGGACCGGTGCACTTGCGGGCGGCGGCATCGTAGCGCCGCAACTCTGGCAGAAGCGCACGCCTTCGCCGATAGGTTGACCGCAGTTGGCACAGTGCATGTTCTCCCCTCCTTGCGCCGCCTCCCGGCAACGCTCCCGCGCGAATAGGCCCGGACAAGAGTACTACGGGCACCCGTCGGAGTGAACGGGCCGCTTGGGTGGACCGCCCGGACGCTGATCGTGTTCGGACCCAGTAGCCCCTGCCAAGCGCTATTGTAGATAGGGCAAAGAATGCGGAGGTGATGGGGTGACCAGACCGACCGGATTCGTCAGCGATCACCCGGCCAGGGGATGGTGAGATCATGAGGCATACCAAGTTGATCATCCTGGCCGTGGCTGTGGCGGTGATCGTGCTGGGCACGCTGCTCCTTCCCGGCCATCTCGGACTCCCGCCCTTCGTTTCCGAGGAGTTGGTGGGTTTGGAGCCCGACCCCGGCGAACCTCATTCGATCCCCGTGGACGGCATGATGCTGGTCGACTTCGGCAAGGCTCGGGAAGCTCTCTCCATCGCGGGAGTGTTCATCTATGTCGAACCCTTGGGTCCTTACGCGTACACCCTTCGCACCACTCTTCAGCATGATGAGAACCGCCGGATCGAGTCGATGCGGCTCACCTTCCGCATCCCCATGGACACCGGGGGGACACTGGCGCTGGTCGCCCCTGAGGGCGGTCCATGGAACGATCCCAGATTCGAGCGAGATCCGGCTGACGGTAACATCAGCTTCTCGGTAGACCATCTGGGGTTCATGGGCACGGGGAGCGTGACCAACGAATTCGTCTTCAGGCACCTTGCGCAGGAGTCCGGGAACGAGGTCGCGTTCTCTCTGCGTGCGACCTTCACCCTCCGCAGTAATGGCGTCCTCCAGCTGAAAGAAGACGTCGTTGACACCGAGATCGAGATTGTTCTGCCCGTCCAGTCCGCCTCAGTCGATGCACCGATCGCGGGCGACCCGACCGCGCTGGCAGAGACCACACTGCGAGAGTAATTCCAGGCCTGGGCGGCCAAGGACGTGGCTGCCTGGAAGGCGCCGACTGGGGCGCTTAGTCTGCGGTCTACCGTAACAGATGCGTCTCTGGATGCGCCACTGCTTTGATCCCGGCGGTCCAGTACAATGCGATCGTCCGCTCCATCGATCCGGCACGCTGGCGCACGTGGAAGCAAAGGGATATCCGATGATCGAGACGAAGCGCACCACCTGCTACCGTGACTGTCCCGACAGCTGTGGCGTCATCGCCACGGTCGAAGACGGGAAGGTCGTCGGTCACCGTGGGGACCCCGCGCACGGAGTCACCCGCGGGGTCCTTTGTTGGCGCGGTAACCACTATCTCAAACGCTTCTATCACCCGGATCGTCTGCTCTATCCGCAGCGACGCACCGAGAGCGGATGGCAACGTATCTCCTGGGATGACGCCCTGGGACTCATCGCCGAGAAGCTGACGCACTATCGCAGCACCTTCGGTCCTCTTTCCGCACTGGTGGTCAACTACTCGGGCGTGCGCGGCCAAGTGGCGAGAGTGTTGGGGCGTCTCTTCTGGTCTCACTTCGGGGGAGCGACGTTCAACGCGGGTGGCTTGAGCATAGAAACGAACGAGGGGGCGCAGATCCTCGACATGGGCAGCGACGGCTCGCACGAGCCCGAGAACCTGGTCAACAGCGCCGCTTTCGCCGTCTGGGGCAAGAACATCTCGGTCACGCATGTGCACTGGATGCGCTTCATCGACGAGGCGCGCAAGAAGGGCGCACCGACGGTCGTGATCGATCCCGTGCGCTCTGCCATGGCACAGAAGGCCGACCGTTTCTACCAGCTCAGACCCGGAAGTGACGGGATGTTGGCCATCGGTATCGCTCGTCTACTCCTTGAGAGCGGCCGGGTCGACGCCGCTTTCATCGACGAACACAGTCAGGGCTTTGCCGCCTACCGTGAGCTGGTCTTCTCTCACAGGATGCAGGACGTCATAGCCGCGACCGACCTCACGGCAGGGCAGATCCGCGACCTCGCCGAGTTGTATGCGGAGAAGAAGCCCCTGGCCACGCTCATCGGCTTGGGTCCAGGCTATCGGGATAACGGCGGCGCCACAGTGCGGCTGATCGACGCTCTCGCCGCAATCAGCGGCAACATCGGCGTCTCCGGCGGGGGGGCGAGCACCAACATGATAGGCACGCGCGGCCTGGATCCGACCGCGGGCAGCGGATCGCCGTCAGTGGAGAGACGGTCCGCTCTGCTGCCGAGATTGGGCGAGAGTATCCTGGCGGCCAAGGATCCGCCGCTCAAGTTCGGCTGGATAGCGGGGGCCAATCCGGCGAGCACCGCGCCTGACACCACCCGGGTCAAGGAAGGGCTCCGTTCGCTCGAATTCCTAGTGGTCGTCGAGCAGTTCATGACGGCGACCGCCGAACTGGCCGATGTGGTCCTCCCCTGCGCGACCTATCTGGAAATGGACGACTTGGTGGATGCCTACGGACACAACTGGCTGGGGTTGACCAGACGGGTCGTACCTCCACTGGGTGAAACGAAGAGCGACAGCGAGATCTACCAGTTACTGGCACAACGCCTGGACTTCGGAGGCGCGCTGGAGGGCGAGATGCTGGAATGGGCGGCACGAGTGCTCAAGCCCCTGGAGGGATCCGGGCTGACCTTCGACATGTTGCGGGAAGGGCCACGGCGCAATCCGCAGGCGGTCGCCGTGCCGTTTGCAGACCGCGTATTCGCCACTCCGTCCGGGAAGTTCGAGTTTGTCGGCCGGTTCGCCCCGGCCGCCGCCGCCCGCGGCGAGGCCCTGCATCTTGTCGCGACGAAGACGCTCAGAATGCTCAACTCTTGGGCTCTGCCGGAGGATGTACCCGACGAACCGGTCGTACGAGTCAACCCGACGGTTCTCGCCAGCCGGGGCCTGGCCGATGGTGATGAGGCCTGGGTGATGAGCAAGGTCGGCCGAGTCAGGGCCCGCGTCGCAGCCGATGAGTCGGTACGCCCGGACGTGCTGCTTTTCAACCCTGCGATCTGGAAGGGTGACCGGAGCGGCGTCAACCAACTCCGCGAAGCGGTCTTGACGGACATCGACAGCGGGGCGGCCATGCATCAGACGATGGTGACGCTTCGCCCTGTCGAGGAGTCCGCCGGGCTGTAGCCGACGTCATGCGGGACTGTGCGCGAGGACGAGGCAGGGGGATTACCTTCCGCTCAGCAAAGCCCTATAGTGATTGCTGGCCGAGGGGATCCTCGGCCGTCCTACGAGCAAACGAGCCACAGGGAGGAACGATGCGCACAGGCAGGTCCAGAAGACGCGCAAGACTGTACGCATTGCCCGTGATACTGGTGATGACCGGCGGGATGCTGATGGTGATTGTGAACGGATGCGGGAGTGACGATCCCGCAGCCGGCACCACGGCCACGACGGCGTCTTCGACGGAGACCACCTCGGCCACCGTTTCTTCTGCGACCTCGGAGTCCTCTGACACCACTGCGTCGACCGCGTCCGAGAACGAGCCGACCGGGGAGATAGGGGCCACCGCCTCGGTCTCGTCCACCAACGGGGCCTATCCGAAAGAGAACGTCCCGGATTGGAGCCAGATCACGTCGGTGGAAGCCTATCGCAACGCTTCCCAGGGAGTAGCCTCCCTGTTCGTGAGCCTGGCGACCTACGAAGCTACGGCGGACTCCATCTCGGAGTATTGGGACCTTCCTTCTCCCCCGGACGGTCAGGGCCGCATCGAACTACTGTTGACCCGGACGGTCGCCGGTGTCAACGAACCCCCGCTCGTCATCGGCACGTACGCTTTCAACGTCCCCCAGGGTCAAGCCGAACTGACCGGTACCGCCGCGATAGTCCTGCCCGGCGGCACCGAGGTCACGTTCGCCGCAGGCGCTCTGGAAAGCGATGTACAGGTGACGGCGATCAGCGACACCGAGGTGTCGGGGACCTTCCATGTCAAGGACGAGTGGAGCGAGATATCGGGTACGTTCACGGCTCCGGTGAAATAGCCGAGGATACCGGCCGCCAGGAGCCACTCCGATCCATCTTGGGCGAAACCAGCGAGGCCCCTGGGAACAGGGGCCTCGCTGGCGCCTCACCTTCGAGTCGGACAACCCGCCTTCGGCCGCCACCAGAGCTGATCGACGCGGGCCCTCTCCCCGTTGTTGACCCAGAGGGGGATCGGCCTATTCTCATGCTGCACGGGGAGTGTGTAAGTCTTCCCATTCATGTCTGGGGCGACCGTTTGGATGGGGCCGTTCCGGGCTCTTGCGTCCGCTGACGTGCCCCGTCTGGAACCTGTCCGCCCGGAAGGGAGGTGAGTTTCCTGTGAAGGCCGAGAGAAGCGCCGCGTTCGGAGTGCTCATCCTCGCTGTGATTGCCGTCGCCCTGGTCATGCCCTCAACGGTGCAGGCGAAACACGCTAGGGCCGTATCGCCCGATCTAGCGAGGCGATCTGGCAAGCGCAGCGGACTGGACTATAATTGCTGCCTTGCAGAAGTGTTGGATCCCACCGGAGCGGGCGTGTTGTGAACGACAGCGAAGAGAGACACACCGAGCAGTGCGTTGTCTGCGGGCGGCAACTCGCCTATCTGGAGGAGGGCAGACCGTTCACCTGTTCCCTCTGCGGCAAGTCCGAGGTCGGGAACGTCTGCTGTCCTGACGGCCACTATCTGTGCGAAGGCTGCCACGGAGCCGAGATACGGGAGTTGTTGCCTCGCCTGCTCGGATCCTCCAAGTCGACGTCCCCCCAAGAACTGACCGAAGAGCTACTCGCGCTTCCCCAGTTGCCCATGCTGGGCTGCGAGCACGCCTCGATAGTTGCCGGATCTCTCATGACCGCTCTCAAGAACCGAGGCGACCTGGGAGTGACCGACAGGCACGTGGCCGAGGCGGTGCAACGCACGGAGCGCCAGGCGATAAGCGCTTACTGCGGGCTTACCGGAGTGTGCGGGATCGTGCCGGCTCTGGGAGCCTGCTACAGTGTCCTGGTGGGCGCTCAGTGCGGCAAGGGACCGGAGACTCGGGCGACGATGGAGCTCGTGAGTCGCCTTGCCTCAGTGGCGGCACAGGAGGCCGAGCCGGGCTGCTGCAAGGCTTTCGTGCGGAGCTGCCTGGCGGAGACCGAGCATTTCCTGGAGGAGCGCCTCGGGATACCTTCCTCAGAGGCCAGACTCATCGTCTGCCGCGACACCGAGCGTCACCCGCATGGCTGCCGAGGGACTGCGTGCGACTACCATCCGGAACATGACTTTCCGGGCTCTCGTGAACAGCAACCTGGACCCACCGCTCATGCCCCAGAGAGGGCGAGAAGTGCAAGTTCTTTCGCAGCTTGTAGTGTGTTGGAAGCCGCGGCGGGCGGTTGAAGCTGCAGCACGGTCGAGGACCCCGGTCGGGCGTCCACTGACAGCGAGGCCACGTAGAAGACGACTGTAACGGCGCGTTCGTCGAGAGCCGCCGTCTATGCCCCTGCCTGCGACGCCGACCTGGCCTCATCCAGCGCCACGCGAGCCGCGGTCCGCTGCTTCATAGGATCCAGACGCTGCGTGACCCCCACCATGACAAGCGCGGCGAGGCAGGCGAGGAAGAAGGGGATCTGGTAGCCGACGAAGTTCAGGATGATCCCCGCCACCACAGGCACCACGACAGCCGTGGCATGGAGGATGGTCACTCCCATCGCCAGACTGGGGGCGACATCCTCAGGCACCGCGATCTTGCGCAGATAGGTCGACGCTCCGATCGTGGAGAAGGGCACGATGAAGGAATAGATGACGTAGAAGAGGCAGGCCAGATACACCTGGCCCGATAGCGCATAGCCGCCCAGCGCGACCACGTAGCCGATGTTGATGGCCTGCAAGACCCGCCTCTCCCCAAGGCGATCGATCAGCCGGCCCACATACGACGAAGACACGATGCCGATGAACGTGACCGCCAGCAGGAGGAGCGAGATGTCCTCGACCCCGAGCTCGAACCGGTTGACCAGCACCCAAAGACCGAACGAGAAGAAGATCTGCTGGCGCACTCCGTCCAGTAGGTTCAACACATAGTAGTAGCGATAGTCCCTGCGCCACACGATGGGCTCGCGCCTGGGCTCCACCTTGCGTTCCTCCCCGTCGTGCAGGTTGGGAAAGCGAAAGATGGCGATGGCGCCCACGAACGCCACTATCCCCATCATCACGAACGTCATCTCGTAGGAGAGCAGCTGGAAGTGAAAGATGAAGAAGACGACCACCAGGGCTGCGAACGTGCCCCCTTGGGCGAAGGCCGCCATGCGTCCGAGCACATGACCGCTTCTCTCCTGCACCGTCAGACTCATTCCCAGCGAGAACTGCGTCTGCAGGATGGTATGCATCCCGAAGCTGCTGATGAGGATCCAAGGTATCACCGACAGGAAACCGGTGGCGACACCGAACAGCCCGAACCCGATGGCTAGAAGGAACATCGCACCCGCGGTCAGCCGCGGTATCGAGACCCTGTAGAGGAGCGCCATGAGCAGGATGAGTACGAGGCCTCCGAACTCCCGGATGGCCGTCATGTAGCCGAACTGTGGTCCGCTGAAGTGGAGGACGTCCTCGAAGAAGTTGGTGACGACGCTATTGTTCGCGCTGTAGGCGAAGCCATAGGCCAACTGCATCGTGGCGAGCATGATGAACCCGCGGCCCGCCGGGTTCTTCCACGACTGACGAAAGCGATCTATCACCGGGCGGCCGGCAGGAGTATCGGGTCTTCTCGCGTTCTTGGCATGTCGCTGGCCATCATAGGCCGCGAGAGTGACAACCTGCAAGCTCTACGGAGCGGATGGCGGGGTCGCCGTCCGCTCGGCCAGGAAGAGGACCCCCCATCCGGCCATCTCGTAACCCCCCGCATGCCCGGTCCGGCGACCCAGGCCGAGCGGGACACTGAACCTGCGCAGAAAACAGCCGGCCTACACATGGACCGAAGATCGGGGGCAGTGATGAGCAGCCGTACTGGGGCGCCGAATTTGGTCACAGACAGAACGACCGCGCGGATCGCAGGGATTCTCTTCATCGTCGCGACTGCCGCGAGCCTGCTGAGCATCGTGTTCTTGGGATCGCTCGACGAACCCGACTATCTCACCAAGATCTCCGAGAATGGAAGTACGGTGGCAGTGGGCGCGCTGGCGCTCTTCATTGGAGCATTTGCCTCGGCCGCTATCGCGCTCTCCCTCTATCCAGTGCTGAGAAGATACCGTGAGGGTCTGGCTGTCGGTTCCGTTGGATTCAGGATCGTCGAGGGGGTCTTCTACACGCTCGGCGCAGTGACCGTACTGCTGCTCCTGACGCTGAGCCAAGAATTCGTGAAGGCGGCCTCTCCCGATCCAACGCACTTCGAGACCTTGGGGGCCATGCTGAAGGCGGCTCGGGACTGGGCCGGAGTTGCGGGTATCTTGGCTTTCTACCCGGCAGCTCTCATGTACTACACGGTATTCTTCAGGTCACGGCTCGTCCCTCGATGGTTGTCCGGCTGGGGCATCGTGGCGGCCGTCTTGGGCCTGGTGGCGGCGATGCTGGTCCTGTTCAGCGTTACCGGTTCGATGTCGACGACCCAGGTCATCCTGAACGTCCCCATAGGCGTCCAAGAAATCGTCCTGGCGGTGTGGCTGATAGTCAAAGGCTTCAGTCCGTCTCCGGCCACGACCAAGTCTGGCGAACTCGCCTAGGGTAGGGCGGTCGGTGGGGCCCTCATGAAAGCGGCGATCTACACGCGGTACGGTCCGCCGGAAGTCCTTCGTCTCGCCGAGGTGGAGAAGCCGGTACCCCGGAACGACGAAGTGTTGGTCCGCGTGCACGCCAGCACCGTGTCGGCTGCGGACTTCCGCTGCAGAAGCTTCACGGTACCCCTGTCGTTCTGGATCCCCGCCCGGCTGTTCCTCGGCATCCTGAGGCCGAAACTGCCGATCCTCGGAGCCGAACTCTCCGGGGAGATCGAAGAGACCGGCGAAGACGTGACCAGATTCAAGAAGGGTGACCGTATCTTCGCTGCGACGATCGGTAGATTCGGCGGCTACGCCGAGTACGCGTGCCTCCCCGAGGCCGGCGTGATCGCCCTGAAGCCGACTACCATGACCTACGAGGAAGCCGCCGCCGTCCCCATCGGAGCCCGCGCGGCCCTCCATTTTTTGAGAAAGGCCGATATCCAGACCGGCCAGAAGGTCCTCGTCTACGGGGCCTCAGGTAGTGTCGGGACCTTCGCCGTTCAGCTCGCCAAATACTTCGGGGCGGAAGTCACCGGCGTATGCAGCGGCTCGAATGTCGAGCTGGTGAGATCCCTCGGCGCCGATGCCGCCATCGACTACACGAGGGAGGACTTCGCCGACAGGGGCGAAACCTACGACGTCGTCTTCGTGGCGGTGGATAAGAGCTCCTTCCCCGGTTGCCTGAAGGCACTGAAGGAGAAGGGCATCTATCTGAACGCCACCACGCCGGTCCGCACCCTCCGCATGCGCTGGGCGGCGTTGACCAGCGGAAAGAGGATCGTCACCGGAGAACACCCGAGCGAGTCACACGAGGACCTGGTCTTCCTGCGGGGTCTGATCGAGAGAGGAGCGCTGCGTTCGGCCATAGACCGGCGGTATCCGCTCGAGCAGGTCGTCGAAGCTCACCGCTATGTGGACCAGGGACACAAGAAGGGAAACGTGGTCATAACGATCGAGAGGAACCCATGAGACGTGAACGGCGGAAACCGGCCGCGGCTCAGATCGCAGTGGCCGTCTTGCGCTATTCGGAGGGTACCCGGGCCAGAGTAAGGGAGAACGCCCCCCCAAGGATTTCTTTTCGCCACAGGGGGTATGTTTAGGAATCATTGACCATCGTCCGCCGTTGTCTTTCGAAACAGCAGCCGCGCCAAGGCTGGAAGCGATCTCGAGAGGACGGGGCAGATGCTTGAGTCCCTGCTGTACCCGAACAGCGTGGCCGTGATGGGGGCTTCTCGGAAACCCGGCAAGGTAGGCTACGCCGTGGTGGCCAACCTTGTAGAGGGAGGGTTCGATGGCGCCGTCGTCCCCGTGAACCCGAGTGGCGGCGAGTTGATGGGGCTGAAGATCTACGCCAGCCTCAGCGACTACGGCAAGCCTGTCGACATGAGCGTGATCGCGGTGCCGACGGCTGGGGTCAAGGAAGCCGTCACGAGCTCGCTCGATGCCGGTGCCAAGACCATCGTCGTCATCACGGCCGGCTTCAAAGAGGTCGACGAGGCAGGGGCCGTCCTGGAACGCGAGATCGCCGACCTCTGCCAAGGGCGAGGCACCAGACTTCTGGGCCCGAACTCCCTGGGCCTGATCAACACCCACCACAAGCTGAACGCCGCGTTCGCCAACTTCATGCCGAAGATGGGCGGCATCTCCGTGCTCTCGCAGTCGGGAGCTCTCTGCTCGGCCATCCTCGACTGGGCGGCATCCCGCAACGTGGGGCTGGCCACATTGTTGAGCATGGGCAACAAGGCCGACCTCTGTGAGACCGATTTCTTGGCCGCCTTCCTCGAGGACGAGAAGACCCGAGTGGTCGCCGGGTATCTGGAGAGCATCAGCAACGGCGAGGACTTCATCCGGGTGGCCGAGTCGGTCGCAGCCATCAAGCCGGTGGTCATCCTCAAGGGCGGTGCCACGACCTTCGGCTCGAAGGCCGCCTCGTCGCACACCGGGGCGTTGACGGGAGCCGACAATGCATACGAAGCCGCTTTCAAGCGCGCCGGCATCATCCGGGCCGACACGTTCGAAGCGTTGTTCGACTTCGCTACGGCATTTGCGATGCAGCCGCTTCCTCACGGAGACAGAGTCGCCATAATCACCAATGCCGGAGGACCCGGTACCATGGCGGCCGACGCCGTCGCACGATCTGACTTGCGCATGGCTTCCATCGACTCGGACATCGCCGCGGAATTGTGCGCCAGACTGCCTGCCGCCGCCCGTGTCGGCAATCCGATAGACGTCCTCGAGGACGCTACTCCCGAGCGCTACGAGATGGCCATCAAAGCTATCCTTGCTGACCCGGGCGTTGACGCCATGATCGTGATCCTCACACCACAGGCGATGACGCAGCCGGTCGAGACCGCTCAGATGATCGCCGCGAGCGCCCGAGGAGAGAAGCCGGTGATGACCGCGTTCATGGGCGGGGGAAGCATCGATCCCGGCCGCCGGGAGTTGGCGTCGAACAACCTGCCCAACTATCCCTCTCCGGAGCGAGCGGTAGCCGCCCTGAAGGCGATGCTGGACTACACGAAGTGGCGCTCGCAGCCGCGCAGGGTCATCGCGCGCTTCCCGATCAATCGGCGGGTGATAAACAGCATCATCACCCGCCAACTCCGCCTGGAGAGGACATACTTGGGGGAAGTCCGAGCCAAGGAGATCCTCAAAGCTTGCGACTTCGTGGTGCCTGAGGGTCGCATGGTGAGCACCGTGGACGAGGCCATCGAAGCCGCTTCTCAACTCGGCTATCCGCTGGCCATGAAGATCGTTTCGCCGGATATCGTGCACAAGTCAGACGTGGGCGGAGTGAAGCTCGATCTCAATACTCGGCATGAAGTGGCCGACGCCTTCGAACTGATGATGGTTCGCGTCGCCCGCAGAGCCCCCGAGGCTTTCCTGGAGGGAGTCTACCTGGAGCGTATGGTGGCGAAAGGCCGGGAGGTCATCCTGGGCATGACGAGGGACAAGCAGTTCGGCCCCATGCTCATGTTCGGGTTGGGCGGCGTCTTCGTGGACATCATGCAGGACGTCACCTTCCATCTCGCCCCCATCACCTCCGCGGAGGCCATAGGCATGCTGATGGGTACCCGGTCGTACCGGCTGTTGGAGGGATTTCGGGGAGAAGAAGGGGTTGATATCACGGTCATCGCCGAGGCCCTCCAGCGCATCAGCCAACTGGTGACGGACTTCCCACAGATCGAAGAGCTCGACATTAACCCCTTCATGGTACGGGAGTTAGGGGAGGAGTCGGTAGTGGTGGATGCAAGGATCGTGTTGGCGCCCGGTGGTCACCATGACTCATCTTGAAGTCCCCGGGTACGACCCTGACTGGCAGGTCAAGTACAAGAATATGATCATGACCGCTGAGCAGGCGGTCAAGACCATCAGGCCGGGCCAGCGCGTGTTCATCGGCACCGGTGGAGCCCAGCCCCTATGCCTGGTACAGGCCCTCGTCGCCCGTCACGCCAAGCTCACCGACCTGCAGGTTCTCCAATCTCTCACCTTCGGCGAAGCTCCCTACGCGCTGAAGGAGCTTTCCGACCACTTCTCGGTGAACACCTTCTTCGTCTCCGCGAATATCAGGCAGATGGTCCAGGAGGGGTACGGCCACTACACTCCCATCTCCCTCTCGGAGATACCGCGTCTCCTTTCGAGCGGAGAATTGCCTCTTGACGTCGCGCTCATACAGGTCACTCCTCCCGATCTGCAGGGCCGCTGCAGCCTGGGTATCTCGGTCGACATCGTCAAGTCCGCCGCTGCCAGCGCAGGCGTGGTTATCGCACAGGTCAACCCCAACATGCCCTGGACTCTCGGCAACAGTCACCTCAGCGTGCTCGATCTGGACATCCTGGTCCCCGTCGATGAACCACTGATCGAGATGTTCGTTCCCAACATCGAAAAAGACCGCTGCTCCTACCCACGCGAAGAGACCGCCGAAGATGTCGTCCAGACGATCGGCCAGAATCTCGCCTCCCTGGTGGAGAACGGTTCGACGCTGGAGCTAGGGTTCGGCCATGTCCCTCACGCTATCGTCCCGTTCCTGAGGAACAAGAAGAACCTGGGAGTCCACTCGGAGCTGATCACCGACGCGATCGTCGACTTGATCGAGTGGGGCGCGGTGACCGGCGCGCAGAAATCGGTGGATCGCGGCAAGATCGTGACCTCCCTCGCAGCCGGCACGAACCGGCTCTATCAGTACGTCCACAACAATCCGATCTTCTCGTTCAGTCCCACCGAATATGTGAACGACCCGTTTGTCATCGGCGAGCAGAGCAAGATGGTGGCGATCAACACCGCTCTCGAGGTCGACCTTACCGGCCAAGTCTGCGCCGATTCGCTCGGTCACACGTTCTACTCCGGTGCCGGCGGGCAAGCCGACTTCAACCTTGGCGCCGGGCGCTCGCCTGGCGGCCGGGCCATCATCGCATTGCCCTCGACCGCCGACGAAGGGAGTGTGTCGCGCATAGTCGCGACCCTCAGGCCGGGAGCCGGAGTGGTCACCACCCGACTCGCCGTACATTACGTCGTGACGGAATACGGGATCGCGTATCTCCGTGGCAAGAACGTCCAAGAGCGGGTATTGGCGCTCATCGCGATCGCGCACCCGGATTTCCGCGAAGAGCTTCTGGCGAGAGCCATCGAGTACAGGTGGGTCCACCCAGAGATGGCCGATGTGGAGGGACGGTTCTTCGTCGGGCCGGAAGAGGTCCGCACCAGCACAGTTCTTGATGACGGAACGCTCGTCAGTTTCCGGTCGATGGGTCCGACGGACGAGCCCGCCACCCGTGACCTCTTCTACTCCCTCTCCCGGGAGACCCTCTATTACCGATACATGGCGCAGTTGGAGCGCATCCCGCGGAAACAACTGCGAAACTTCGTCTACATCGACCACCGCAATGAGGTGGCGATCGTCGGGACGCTCCGCGAAGCCCACGGAGAAGAGATAATCGCTGTGGGAGGCTACTACCTCGATCAAAAAACCAACCGGGCGGAAGTAGCCTTCATCGTGCGTGACGACTGGCAGAGGCGAGGCATCGGGACCTTCATCATGAAGCATCTGACAGGCATCGCCAAGCGAAACGGCATCGCCGGTTTCACCGCCGAGGTCCTACTCGCGAACAAGGCGATGCAGGCGGTATTCGATCACAGTGACCTCAAGGTCCGCCGTGGTGTGGGAGAAGGGGTGGTCCACTACGAGCTGGAGTTCTGAGCGGGCGAGTGAAGAGCGCGTCGCAGCGGCGCCGACCGCGAATCACCCGGCCCGGCCAGGCTCCCTGCCGTACTGATCGCGGAGCAGACGCCGCATGACCTTGTGAGAAGCCGTTCGCGGAAGCGCATCCACGAGCACGACGTCGTGGATTCTGAAGAGCGGATTGAGCTTCGTGGCGATGGTGCGCTGCATCTCCTTCTTCAGTGACTCAGTCTGCACCGAGGCCCCGGAATCCGGCACCGCGTATATGACCAGCAGGCTCGGCCCCCCTTCGGGTGGATCGCACGCGACCGCAGCGGTCTCGTCGACGCCGTCGACGGAAGCCAGCGAACGCTCGATCTCGGCCGAGCTCACCTTGATCCCGCCGATGTTCATCGTGTCGTCGGCGCGGCCGTGCCCCCGGTAGTAGCCGCCGGGTAGCCGTTCGATCTCGTCGCCATGCCTACGCAGTACTTCTCCTCCGGGCCCCCGGGGAGCCCCTTCGTAGTAGACCTCGTGGTGATCCTTGTTCAGAAGCGTGTTCGATAGACCGATCGACGGAGGCACGATGTACAGCTCCCCGCTGTCGGCCGAGTTCCCTTCCTCGTCCAAGATACGGATGTCGAGACCGAAACACGGGGTGGAGAACGTCGCCGGCGAGGCCGTCTGGACCACAGTGCCCGAGATGTAGCCCCCGCCGATCTCGGTGCCCCCGCAATACTCCACTATCGGCCGATATCCGGCGAGCGACATGAGATAGAGATAATCGTCGGCGTTCGAACATTCGCCGGTGGAACTGAACAGTCTGATCGTCGACCAGTCCAGGCCGCTCACTGCGCCGGTGCCCCGCCAAGCCTTGACCAAGCTGGGGACGACACCGAGCATCGCGACGCCGGAGTGTTGGACGAACTCGCAGAACTCCCGCGACCCAGGAGCCCCGTAGTAGAGCGCCATCGTGGCGCGGTTGAGCAGGCTCGCGTAGATGTGCCAGGGCCCCATCATCCAGCCGATGCTTGTGGGCCACGCAACGACCTCTCCGGGTCTGATGTCATGGTGGAGATGTCCATCCATGCCGCACTTGAGCGGCGTCGTGTGGGTCCAGGGGATCGCCTTGGGATCGCCAGTGGTGCCCGACGAGAACATGATGTTGGTCACGTCCTCGGGCCGGCACGGCACGGCGTCGTACTCGTCGTCGTCCCCGAGGAAGGTATCCCACATCACATCCTGTTTCCGAATGGGTACGCCCTCGGCCACTCCGGAGGGGACCACTATCGCCCGCTCCACTCCGGCGTCGACCACTTTCTGGTACATCGGCAGCGTCTTGCCCGCACGCACCGCCAGGTCTTGGGTCACAGCGGCGGCGGCGTCCGCGATCCTCACGCGCGTGGCTATCTCATCGGGGGCGAAGCTGTCGGCGATGGAGGCGACGGCATACCCGGCCTTGACCACCCCGAGGTATGCCGCCACGGCCTCGAGGGTCATGGGCATGACGATGGCGACGCTGGCGCTCCGAGGCAGTCCCGACGCTGCCAGACCGCCGGCGAACCTATTCGAAAGCCTGTCGAGCTCTCCGTAGGTCGTGGTCTCGATCTTGCCCCCTTCGGCCTGGTGCACGATGGCCGGGGCGTCTTCGGGGGCCTGAAAGCAACTCTCGGCGATGTTCATCTGAGCGTCCGGCAACCAAAGCGGAGACTCAATGCCCAACGAGAGGTCGACCACAGCGGACGGCTTGCTCCTGAACTTCACGCCCAGAGCATCGATGATCTCCTCCCAGAACTCTTCCCGATTGTCCGCGGACCACCGATGGAGTTCATGCACCGAAGAAAGTCCGACCTTCTTCGAAAACGCAGCTATGTTCGACTCCTCGATCTCGCGCTCGGTGGGCGTCCACGCCGGGGGCGGGCCCTGTGAGACATCCCAGTCGCTGAGGACCGTCCGATACAGATAGCTGTGCACCGCATAGGGCACCTCGGGCGAAAGGACCTCGTGTGACACTCGGCCCCACAGGCGCGCGACAGCGGCCGCTGAAGTACCCTTCGAGGTGCGCGCGGTAACGTCTCGCGCTATCCGGTCGACCTTGGCTGCCATTTCGCGAGCCGCATCGACAGTGAGTCCTAGGTCGATTAGGGTGTCCGGGGAGATCTCAAGTGACACGACGGCCTCCCTTCGTATGGCACCCGAGCATCAGGTCCACGCGACTTCTGGACCTCTACCCAGGGGCAGCGCTTTCCATTCCTCTTCCGTCCGGCGTTCAAATACTTGGCGAAAGAGGAACATACCTAGACAGTTGGACCGAGAAGAGCTGAGCGAGGCCAGACCAGCAGGCGCCAGCAAGAGCGCGACGTCGATCCCAAGTCCCAAGGAGGTCAGGGACCATGGCCGTGATCACGGTTTCAAGGGAAGCGGGGAGCGGAGGGACCCAGATCGCTCAGAAGGCAGCACAGGCCTTGGGCTACCACTACGCAGACAGGAACAACGCCGTAGAGGTCATGAAGGAGTTCGGCTTCTCCCGGTTCGAGGAGGAGTTCGATTCCAAGTCGCGTCTCCGGCTCGACCTCGTCAGGAGCGAGCGCGAGAGGTCTGAGCAGGAGGCCATGCACGACATGTTGCCTCAGATCAGCTTGGCCCTCGCCTATCACGGCAACGTGGTGATGCTGGGCAGGGGCAGCTACGCTGTTCTACGCGATCGGGCTGATGTTCTCAACGTCCGAGTGCAGGCCCCATTCGGCAACCGGGTAGAGTGGTTCATGGAGGAACGCGGCATCGGGAGGAAGGAGGCCGAGGCCCTCGTACGAGAAAGAGACGAAGTGCGAGCGGTCTTTGTACGAACTTGGTACGGGGTGCGGGCGGACGACACCAGCCTCTTCGATCTTGTGATCGACACCGGCAAGATCCCTCCGGACATGGCCGCGCAGTGGCTGGTCGAAGCAGCTCGCCTACTCGAGCAAGAGAAGGACGCAAACGAGCGGACTACCGACAGCATCGAAGTAGATCCCGCCCTGGCTTCGACGGTCAGCAGACAGCTCGGCTGCGAGCTGAACCACAGATAGGCGGTCGTCCATCTGCGCTCGGGTTGCGTACGACTCGGGCAAGGCGGGCTGATTCCAGGACCCCGACAATGCAGGCTCACGAGGGTGCCGTTCACCGACCTCGGTACCGACATACTGCCCGGGCCAGGTGTCGTGAACAGCCTCTACCCGCACGAGTACGTGGCGAACGCCTATCTCGCCGGCATCACCAGAGGACAAACGGCGACATCCTTCGCCCCGTACGTGGGCATCAAGCGCGCTCAGTTGCTGACTATGATCGTGAGAGCTCTGCAGAACCTGCATCCCGGCGTGTTGACGGACCCGCCCACGGGCTATCTCGGCACACTGGGTGATTTCAGCCTCGATCACGGCGACAACATGCAGACGGCCGAGTACAACGGGCTGCTGGACGGACTGGTCGGCTTCGGGACCTCTTGGGATCCCTGGAAGGTGGCCACGCGCGGAGAAACGGCCCAAGTGCTCTACGACGTGCTCGCCCTGATCGGGAGCGCTCCCTCCTCCAATCCTACACGGGCAGCTCCCCGATGCCGGGCAGAGGCGCCAGCGAGCACGAATCTCGAGGCACCCGCCGCGCGGCTGCCTCGAGCAGAGGACCCGACCCTAGTTCAAAGCTCGCGCCTGCTGGGAATGACAAAGGAGCTTGATCAACAGGAGGAGGGTAACCTCATGAAGAAGGTCGTCTCTTTCATCTTCGCACTGGTGGCGCTCTTTGCGCTGGCCTCCGGCCTTGCCGCCTGCGGCGGTGACGAACCCGCGGAGGACTCCGGCACCACAGCCTCCTCTGCCACGACAGGGCCCGTCGTCCGGGTGGGTTCGCTCCTTGATTCGGAAGGTACCCTTCTCGGTTCGATGGTCATCCAGATGCTGGAAGCGAACGGCATCAAGACCGAAGACAAGACCAAGCTCGGAACCCCTGAGGTGGTGCGGGCCGCACTCCTGGGTGGAGAGGTGGACGCCACCATCGACTACACGGGCTCGGGTCAGTTCTACCACGAAGGCGAAGAGGGCGACCCGAAGTGGAAGAACGCGGACCAGGCGTATGCGGCCATCACACAGCTCGACAAGGCGACGAACGACATCGACTGGCTGACCCCGGCTCCCGCCAACAACAGCGAGTTCATCGCCACCACCCGGACGCTCGCCGAAGCCGAGTCGATCAAGACCATGGAAGACTTCGCAAAGTACGTCAACGGGGGTGGAGAGGTCAAACTGATCGCAGCCCAGGGCTTCGTCGACAACCCTCTCGGTCTCAAGGGTTATGAGGACGCCTATGGGTTCACCCTGACCGACGATCAGATCGTCGCTCTTTCCACGGGCAATACCGCCGAGATGCTCTCCGCGCTCGCCAGGGCGACCGACGGCATCAACTTCTCTCTAGCCTACGGCACCGATGGGCAGCTCACCGAGCTCGACCTCGTCATCATCACCGACACGAAGGACGTCCCGCCTGTGTACGAACCCGCCCCTGTCTTCAGAGGCGAGATCATCGCCGCCTATCCGCAGATCCCATCCATCCTCGAACCGCTCTTCCTCAGCCTCGATCAGACGAAACTGCAGGAACTGAACGCACGCATCGCCTTCGGCGGCGAGGACCCCCGAGCCGTCGCCACCTCCTATCTGGAGGCAAATGGATTCCTCGAATAGGCTCAGCGGCACAAGCGAGTCCGGCACGAGCGAGTCCGCCGGAACCGAACAGACACCACCTGCGCGGGCCCGGTCCACGCAGGTGGTGTCTGGACGCGCCAACGCCGTCATCAGCGCCACGGGTGGTTTCATCGCCGCCGTTGCGCTGGGTTTCGCGCCGTTCTTCTCCTTCCGCCCCAACCGCATCGTGGAGGGCGAGCCGGTCTCGGCTATAGTCGGCCTGGGAACCGCGGGCTATGTCGCCCTCATCCTCATACTGCTGGCAGGCTTCGCAGCGCCGCCTCTGTGGCACCGCGGGCATCGAGCCGGCCCCAGGGGCCGGCTCCGCGGTCTCTCCGGACTCGTCAGAGGGCTGCTTGCTTCCGCCGCTCTGCTGCTCTTGCTGGCCCAGACCGGGCGCGCAGCCTCAGAGTTCGCCACCGGTCAGAGTCAGGCAGCCCGGACTTCCTTCGGCTGGGGTTTCTACCTGTTCCTCTTCGCCCTTTTCCTCCTCTATTACGCTGCCTCTGCCGACACGACGAGCCGATCGGGCCGACTACTGATATGGGTTGTACCGATTCTCGGTGTGGTCTTGCTGGCTGCTTTCGGTGCGCTGAACGAGCTTGGGATCGTGAGGGAGTGGTCTCTGACCCGGTCCAGCTTCGCGCCCGCCCTGACCAGACACCTCTTCTACGCCCTGGGAGCGACTATCGGAGCGATCGTGTTCGGTATCCCCCTGGGCGTCTGGGCCGCCCGAAGCAGAAGGGCCGAAACGATCATCATGGGTGGCCTGAGTCTCGGACAGGTCCTGCCGGTACTCGCCTTCGTCGGCATCATGATCCCTATCCTCGCCTCCCTCAGTGACCGGGTGCCGCCGCTCGAAGCCCTGGGCATCTCCGGCATCGGGTGGGCGCCGGTCATGATCGTCCTTTTCATATACGCCCTCTTCCCGGTGACCCGGAACACGCTCGTCGCCATCCAGCAGTTGGACCCGGGCGTGCTCGACTCCGCCAAGGGCATGGGGATGGGCCGCTTGCGTTCGCTCAAAGAGGTGGAACTCCCCCTGGCCTTCCCGGTCGTGCTCGCCGGGATCCGGATCGCTCTCGTTCAGAGCACGGCGGGAGCGATCATCGCGGCCTTCGTCGGGGGCGGCGGTCTCGGTACTATCATGTTCATGGGCATCGAGCAGACGAGCATGGACCTGGTGTTGGTGGGCGTGGTCCCCATCGTGGCTCTGGCACTGTTCTTCGACACGCTCATTCGGAGCGTCGAACGCCTGAGCGCCCGTGGACGATCGGTCGACCCGGACTTGAGCGGCGCATGATCGAGTTGCGCAACGTGACCAAGCGATTCGAGGACACCATCGCGGTCGATGGTGTTTCCTTGACGATCCCCGACGGAGAGCTCACCATCGTGCTCGGACCGAGCGGGTGCGGCAAGACCACGCTCTTGCGCGCCATCAACCGCATGGTGAAGATCGATGCCGGCGAGGTGCTGATCGATGGTCGGTCCATCACCTCCGTCGCGCCTGAGGAACTGCGCCGTCACATCGGGTACGCCATCCAGAGCGTGGGCCTCTTCCCCCACATGTCGGTGGGAAGGAACATCGCCACCGTCCCCCGGCTCCTGCGCTGGGACAACGTCAGGATAGAGAAGCGGGTCGCCGAATTGCTCGACCTCGTGGGACTCGATCCCGCCACGTACACGCAGAAGCGACCCCACGAACTCTCCGGAGGCGAGGCGCAGCGCGTCGGGGTCGCCCGGGCACTCGCGGCGGACCCGCCGGTGCTTCTCATGGACGAGCCGTTCGGAGCATTGGACCCCATCAGTCGAGAACGGCTCCAGCGCGAATTCGCCGATCTGCATCGCCGGCTCGCAAAGACAGTGGTCTTCGTCACCCACGACATCGAGGAAGCGGTCATACTGGGCGACCGCATCGTCCTCATGCGGGACGGCCGCATCGTCCAGGTGGCAGCGCCGGAGGAGATGTGGCTCAAGCCGGACCAGCAGTTCGTCCGTGACTTCTTCGGCGCCGAGTTCGGACTGCGCATACTCTCTCGGCACCGTGTCTCCGATCTCGTTCCAGGCCCCATGCCTGCAGGAGAGGCGCCTCATGTGTCCCCGGAGACCAACCTCCGGGACGTCCTCGCCCTCATGGTCCTCGAGAGCGCCGAGCAAGTCGCGGTCGTGGTCGACGGCTACGTCACCGGCGGGCTCACCTTCTGCGAGGTCGTGACCCAGGTCAGGCGAGCCTCATGACCACCTATTCTCCTGGAATCCGGCGAAACTGGCGGAGCGTGTCGGTCATGGGAGTGCTGCTGCTCGTCTGGACGTTCTATACGCCCGGGGTGGAGTGGCTGCTGGGGCTGATCTTCCCCAAAGAAGCTCCCGTCGTCTACGAGCGTTCGCCTTTGTGGACGTTCCTGCTGGAGCATCTGATGCTGGTCGCTGTCGGTGGAGCCGTCGCCATCGCGATAGGCGTGGCCGCGGGGGTCTTCATCATGAGCCCGCTCGGACGACCGTTCCGCGACGTGGTGCTACGGATCGCCAACTTCGGACAGTCGATACCCTCGGTGGCCATCATGGCCATCGCCGTCCCTGCCATAGGCTACGGGTCCGAGCCGGTGCTCCTCGCCCTGATCATCTACAGCATCCTCCCGGTGATGGTGAATGTGGTGGCCGGCATCACCGCGGTACCACAGGCCGTGGTCGAAGCCGGCAGAGGGATGGGGATGAGCCGGAGGGAGGAGCTCTTCCAACTCGAGTTGCCGTTGGCCATGCCGGTCATCATGACCGGGGTGCGGACGATGCTGGTCATCCTCGTCAGTGCGGCGACACTCGGATCGGTCGTGGGGGCAGGCGGCCTGGGAGTCCCAATCATGTCGGGGCTCGGCACGTTCAACAACGCGATCGTGACATACGGGGCGGTCCCGGCCATACTGCTGGCCCTCATCTTCGACCGCGCTCTCTAGGTCTACCGAAGACCTTCGGTAGACCGGGGTCCACGTATCAGGCCCGCTTTCTCGGACCGGCTTTCTCAGACCGGCTTTCTCAGACCCATTCCCGCGGGATGGTATGTGTCCGCGTCTTCGTGAAAACCTGCGTCTCGCCCTCGTACGCCGCGTACTCCTCCTTCACGTGGAAGTTGCGCGCGTCGGAGGTCATCTCGCCGACGATCGTCACCCGCCAGTCGGGTCCGGGGCCGGCCAAACGGGTTTCCCGTTCGCATCGGACCATGGCCGACAAAGGATCGTCTTCGACGATCGCGTACACGTCGGTCGCCACATCCGTGAGCCGCACGCCGGTGGCAGGGATGGTGCGTTCGTGTTCCTCGTGGTCTCGGATCTGGTGACGCCGAGCATCGATGTCGAGGGTGATCGTCCGCGTACGCTCGTCCCGCCGGTCGGCCGCCACAGCCGGCCCGGCGACTTCAGGAGGACCGAAGGCCGGCGCCTCTGCGGCCGCTCGCCCAGCCCCCTCAGATGTCCTTGCCTCCGCGAACGGCAGGTCAAGCACGCTCGGTCCGTCGACAGCGACATTCAGTTCGACCGTATGGGGCGAAGGCCAGGCGTGCGGCCAGTACGTCGGCGATACGGCCAACCGGATGCGATGACCGACGTCGAAGCGGTGCCCGCAGACCCGCGACTCGATGGCCACGTCATACCAGGTGCCGGGCTCGAGGGGGACGGGGGTCTCGTGGCCCTCCCGATGGGTCAGATTGAGCATGCCCCAACTCACCAGCAACGACGTCCCGTCAGGCGCGACGTCCTCCAGGCGGACGGCTACCAGCGCCACGGGTCGGTCTGCGCTGACCCGCAGCCGCGCTATCGGATGACCCAAGAGCTCCATCGGCTCCTTCAATGGCACCGTTGTGAAAGAGAGAGACAGGACGTCGTCCGGCGACTGGTCGCCCGCGATCTCATCAGAGTTGCCGTTCGCACACCAGACGCCCGCCGTCTCCCCGCACTCCTGCCGACCCACGATGACAAGTTCGGAGACTAGTGCTCCAGCAGGGTCCAGGCCCGTGGCGCGCGGGGCACTGTCGGCACTCGAAGCGCCGGCCCCGACGAGACCCCTGTCGGCCCGCAACATGAAGGGTGTCGACCTCACCGCAGCCGGTGGCCAGTATCCCCCGCCGACCCAACGTCCGGGCCGCACCGAGTGGAATCTCGCCGGGGCCACATGATCCTGCACCCACACCCTCACGGCCGGCCCTTTCATGATCCCGGAGTCGATACCCTTGAGCCATCGATCCCACCAACGAACCGCTTCCTGCAAGAAACCTACGGCTGGTCCGGGGATCCCTTCGTACGGCATCATGTGACCCCACGGGCCTATCAGGCCCAAGCGAGGGACCGTCAGGCGCTCGAGAAGCCGGGGTACGGCGTTGGTGTAGGCGTCGGCCCACCCCCCGACGACCATGACAGGGCATTGGATCGCACCATAGTCCTCGGCCACCGACCCGTGCTTCCAGAACGTGTCCTTGACTTGGTGCGACACCCAGTCGCCCGCCAGTTCGGGAGCGTTCTCCAGACGGTGGAGCCACATCTCGCGCCAGCGCTCGCCAACGAAGCGAGGATCCGGCGGCTGTAGGGTGTAGGAAAGCATGGACGATGCCCACTTGAGCATGTCCGAAGCCAATAAGCAGCCGCCCATGTAGTGGCAATCGTCCAGGTAGCGGTCGTCGGTGGACGCGTGCGTGATGACCGCCTTCAACTGCGGAGGGCGACGGGCAGCCACCTGTAGGCCGTTGAAGCCGCCCCAGGAGTATCCGATCATGCCTACGTCGCCGGTGCACCAGGGTTGGTCGGCCAGCCAGGCCAGGACCTCCAAGGCGTCCTCCTGCTCCTGGAGCAGATACTCGCCCCGGAGCAGTCCGTCCGAGTCACCGGTACCTCGCAGGTCCACCCGGACCGCCGCGTAGCCGCACCCGGCGAAGTAGGGGTGTCGCATGGCATCAGCCACCGCCGTTCCGTCGTCCTTGCGGTACGGGAGATACTCCAGGACAGCCGGTACCGGGGACCTCACGGCGTCTACAGGCATCCAGATACGCGCGGCCAGTCGCGTTCCATCCTTCAACGGGATCCAGAGGTTCTCGATCTCCTGGACCTGATGAGGGAATTCTGTCCTCGTGCGCATGACTCAGCATGTTCCCCACGATCCTCGAAGTCACACCACGACAGACATCCGACTCCCTCGTCTCATCGAAAGCCGGCGCCGGGCATGCTGGCCCGGCGAGTTGACTGGGGCATGGGTCGGCCTATACTCGAAGTGTTCTCCGAGGCGCTCTTACTTCTCAGCGTCTTAGGTACGACCCGAAAGGAGCTCTGCCATGATCGAACTGAAGCCGATGCCATACAGCGAGAAATACACCCACGTCGAAGACGACATGAAACGCATCGAGTTCTTTGGACCGTTCATCAAGGAGCACCTCGGTCCGCAGGCCGCGAACGAGTTCGAGCAGAGGTGCGAGTCGGGCATACGACCCATCGCGGCGGACGGCACCCCTGAGCAGAAGTACGAGACTGCATACAGCAATTGGATGTGGAAGGCCAGTGTCGCCATCGGCATGATCAGGGAACGGTCGGGGCAGGAAGGGACAGAGCAGTTTGTGAGTGCGGAGGCGGCATCGCTCGCGCGGGCCAACTCCACCCCTTCGCTCTATCTGTTGAGGATGATCAGAGCCGTCTCTCCGAGCCTGGCGTTCAACATGGTGGCCAAGAAGTCGGCATACGAGCTGCAGTGGTTGACGCCGTACTCCGTCGATGAGCTGAGCGCTGAGAGAGAAGTATTGACCATCCCGAGCTGCAAAGTGCTCGACTATCCCAACGCAGATGAGGTCTGTCTGGTGGGTTGCCAACGCGCCTATCCGAAATGGTTGGCCGAGCAACTCAAGGTGAAGATGGATTTCGACCGCCGAGGGAACAGCTGTACAGTCACGATCACTCCGCTGCACTAGTACCGCACTTGCCTCGCACGCGGTCTCGGGAGTTCGAAGCCGCCTTCTCTGCCCATCTGGAAGGGCTCGTCGGCAGATAGCCGAGATCAAGAAGCCCGATGTCGGCGTCTCGTTTCGCCGGCCTCTACCTCCCCCGGGAGGTGATTCCGAACGTCCTCCGCCGCATCAGCGACTGGACGCCTTCGGGTGCAGCGGTGCAGGCCTTGCAGACCGCGGCCGAGGGCGGCTTTCCTCCTGCCCGGCCGTTGCTGGTCTTGGTGGGGTATACGCTGCTCTCCGGCATCATCGCTGCCAAGAGGTTCAAGTGGGAATGATCGGCGCCGCGGTCGCGGTACGGATGCCGGAGCCTGTCACGATCGCGTCGACGTCTTCCCACTTGTTCAAGGTGTAGATATGTAGTCCGCCGATCCCCGCTTCCATGAATCGGTGGATCTGGTCGATCGTGTACTCGATGCCGGCCTTCTTGAAGTCGTCCGGATCGTCGCCGTATCGGCCGATAATGGTCGCCAATCCGCCGGGGATCGAGCAGCCGTTGCTCAACGTCATGCGGATTATGGCGTCCTTGTTCAATGCCGGCATTATCCCGAGCACGACCGGGATGGTTATCCCGGCCGCTCTGATCCTGTCGACGAATCTCTTGAAGGCCTCGACGTCGTGGCAGAGCTGCGAACAGAGGAACTCAGCTCCGTAGTCCTGCTTGCTCCGCAGGTGGGCGATGTCGGACGAGAATGAAGGTGCCGTGAAATGCTTCTCGGGATAGCAGGCCGCCGCGATGCAGAAATCCGGCCATTCAGTCCGTATGTACCTGATCAATCCGTCGGCGTTGCTGAAATCGCCTTTCGTCCCCTCCCAGCCGGCCGGGAGATCGCCCCGCATGGCTAGGATGTTCTCCACCCCGAGCGACCGATAGTGGTTCAGCTCGTCGGCGATCTTCTCCCGGGTGTTCCCTATACAGGTAAAGTGCGTGAGTACTTCGGTCACGCCGTCATCCTTGATATCTCTGCACACCTCTACGTTGCGACCGGCATTGGTGCCGCCGGCACCATACGTACAGCTGATGAAGTCCGGCTTGAAGCCGTAGTAGTGCTGGATCGCCGTTCGCAGCTTCGCCATGCCTTCGTCGGTCTTGGGCGGAAAGACCTCGAACGAGAAGCTCATCCTCGAACTGAGTACTTCGGTTATCTTCATGAGGCTGGGTCCTCCGGTGCTCGGTCGACGCCGATGGCGAGATGCTGACATGGCCCCCGATCAGGAGGCCGTCAGACGAGATCGAAACGGTCCAGGTCCATGACCTTACTCCATGCCGCCACGAAGTCGGCTACGAATTTGTCCTGCGAGTCATCGCACCCATAGACTTCCGCCAAGGCCCGGAGCTGGGAGTTGGAGCCGAAGACGAGGTCGACACGGGTGCCGGTCCACTTGAGTTCTCCACTCCTGCGATCCCGACCCTCGAACACATCAGCAGTCTGGGAGGCAGCCCCCCATGTCGTGTCCATGTCGAGTAGATTCACGAAGAAGTCGTTGGTGAGCACCCCCGGCCGCTCGGTGAAGACGCCCTGCCGGGACTGCCCGAAGTCGCCACCCAAGACCCGCATGCCACCAAGAAGAACCGTCATCTCAGGAGCGGTCAAGGTCAACAACTGGGCCCGGTCGACCAGCAGCTCCTCCGCCGCCATGGTGTATTCGGCTTTGACATAGTTGCGGAAGCCGTCGGCGATCGGTTCCATCATGGCGAACGAATCCACGTCGGTCTGTTCCTGCGAAGCGTCGGTTCGTCCCGGTGTGAAGGGGACGGTCACGTCGTGACCGGCGCTCTTCGCGGCCTGCTCGACCGCGGCACAACCCGCCAGAACGATCAGGTCGGCGAGCGAGACCTTCTTGCCGCCGGACTGCGCGCCGTTGAACTCCTTCTGGATCCCCTCGAGAGTCTGGAGCACGGCCTTCAGCCGAGCCGGCTGATTGACCTCCCAGTCCTTCTGCGGCGCGAGACGCACGCGTGCCCCGTTCGCCCCACCCCGCTTGTCAGAACCGCGGAACGTGGACGCCGACGCCCAAGCCGTCGAGACCAGATCCGAGACCGACAGCCCCGAGGCGAGGACCTTGCCTTTGAGGTCCGCCATGTCCCGCGCGTCGATCAGTTCATGATCGACCGCCGGCACCGGATCTTGCCAGATCAGCTCCTCCGCCGGGACCTCCGGCCCGAGATAGCGGGCGCGGGGGCCCATGTCGCGATGCGTCAGCTTGAACCACGCCCGGGCGAAGGAATCCGCAAACTCTTCCGGATTCTCGTAGAAGCGACGGGCGATAGGCTCGTAGATGGGATCGAACTTCAGCGAGAGGTCCGCCGTGGTCATCATAGGCCGGTGTTTCTTCGAAGGATCGTGCGCGTCGACCACCATATCCTCTTCGACCACGTCCTTGGCCAGCCACTGATACGCGCCGGCCGGGCTCTTGACCAACTCGTAGTCGTACTTGAACAACACCTTCAGATAGCCCATGTCCCACGCGGTCGGATTGGGCTTCCAGGCGCCCTCGATGCCGCTGCCGATGGTGTCGCCGCCTTTGCCGCTGCCGAAGCTGCTCTTCCAGCCCAAGCCCTGCTCTTCGATGGGAGCGGCCTCCGGCTCGGGCCCGACGTGCGCAGGGTCGCCGGCGCCGTGAGCCTTGCCGAAGGTGTGCCCGCCCGCTACGAGGGCGACGGTCTCTTCGTCGTTCATCGCCATGCGCGCGAAGGTCTCGCGGACGTCGCGGCCGGACGCCACCGGATCCGGTTCGCCGTTCGGCCCTTCCGGATTCACGTAGATGAGACCCATCTGCACAGCCGCCAGAGGATTCTCCAGCTTCCGGTCACCGGAGTAGCGCTTGTCGCCAAGCCACTCGGTCTCGGCTCCCCAGTAGATATCCTCTTCCGGCTCCCAGACGTCCTCGCGTCCGCCGCCGAAGCCGAAGGTCTTGAAGCCCATCGACTCGAGAGCACAGTTGCCGGCCAGGATCATGAGGTCTGCCCACGAGATCCTCCGCCCGTACTTCTGCTTTATCGGCCAGAGCAGCCGCCGAGCCTTGTCGAGGTTCACGTTGTCCGGCCAGCTGTTGAGAGGAGCGAAGCGCTGAGTGCCTGATCCCGCGCCCCCGCGACCGTCACCCACGCGATAGGTCCCCGCGCTGTGCCACGCCATGCGGATGAGGAGTCCTCCATAGTGACCGTAATCCGCAGGCCACCAGTCCTGCGAGTCGGTCATCAGTGCGTAGAGGTCCTTCTTCACGGCCGCCAGATCGAGCTTCTTGAACTCCTCGGCGTAGTCGAAATCCTCGCCCATAGGGTTGCCTGCGGGAGGATTCTGATGAAGGATCTTGAGGTTCAGTTGGTTCGGCCACCAGTCCCGGTTCGACGGCCCACTGGCGGCGGTGAGCCTGCTCGACGCGCCCATGGCCGGACCCCTATTGTCTCCACCCATCTCCACTCTCCTTTGTCCCAGCGCGGGAATCGCGCTACTGGCGATGACCAGCCGGTCGGCACAGACTCACCGCCCCCGGCACGTGATGTCTTCTGATCGATCCTGAGTGGATTCCTACCCCCACCGGCATGGTGCGAAACAGCAGGCGACGAGTCCGCCTGCCCCTGTCCCACCGCTAGAGTGGCGAGGTGTCACCCTGTACGGGAATCCCGCTGCCTTCGTCCGAGATATGGGACGAGGACCGGTGTCCTACGCTTGTACGCCTCGTACGCTTCTTGGCCACCCCAGACCGCGTCGGCTTTCTTCTCCAGGAGCGGCACCCCGCTCACGCGGGTGATGAGCAGGTAGACGAACACAGGCGAGATCAAGGTCGCGAACTGCCAGCCTCGCAACACCGGCGCCGCGATGATCGCGATGCCGACCCAGACCGTGATCTCACCGAAGTAGTTCGGGTGTCGCGAGATCGCCCACAGACCCGAGTCGATGAACCGGCCCTTGTTGGCCGGATCCGCGCGGAAACGGTTCTTCTGTAGATCGGCGACGGCCTCGAGCGCGAAGCCGATCACCCATACCCCCAGGCCCACATAGGCGAAAGCGTCGAGTCCTCTGGGCGCGGTCGAGGTCACGGCCGCGAGCGCCGCCGACAGTGTCAGACTCACCCACAGCCCTTGCAGGGTCCAGGTCTGAAGAAACCGGGGGAACGAGTGCTTCAGATCATCGAAGCGGGCGTCTCTGCCCGCTCGGCGTACCCGGCGGTACAGGAACGGCCCCAGGCGTCCGGCCCACACCAGCACCAGGACCAGCAGTAGGATCGAACGTACGTCCACAGCCTCGCTCAGGACTACGGCGATCACGATCGCCGAGATGTAGGTGAAGCCCCCCGTGAGATCGAAGTAGCGCTCGGTCTGCCGCATATACGACGGCACGAAGGCCAGCCACTGCACGACGAACGCATAGCAGACGATCAGCGCGAAGACAGGCACACGCCCGACGACGGCCCCGCCCTGAAGACCCGCCCAGGCGACCAGAGCGGCGACGAGGACCGCCACGAGCGAGACGGCTACTGGCACGCTCCTCCCCTTACCGGCCACACGACCCTCCTTCTCGACTCTGAGACTCCGAGCCACGTGCATCGATGTTACCAAGCTGGATGTTCCCGAAACTCGCTCAATAGAGGCCTGCGGTCGTAGATGTGGTGATCTCCGGCAGCGTGATGGTGACTCCCGGTAGGATGAACAGAAGGGTCGTGGTGGTCGTGGACGTGACCGGGGGCGCACCGAAGGTCGGGTTCGCGTACTTGGCCCAGACACTGGGTTTGCTGCTGTTGCCGGCGCCGTCGACCGCCGTGACTCGCCAGCGCTCGATCGTGGAGGCTACGACGTGGGCGAGTTCGGTGCCTTTGACCCCGTCGGCCGACTGCGAAGTCACGTAGCTCCCGGCCTTCTTGTCGAAGGATTCGACCTCCACCCGATAGGTCACCCCGCTCGGATCCTTGACAGACGTCCAGCGAAGCACGACCTTGGACCCTTGGACCGTTTCTCCGGCGGCCGGAAAGACGATGCCGGGCGTGGGGGGCGCGGCGGTGTCTCCACCCTCGGTGACCGTCGTGGGGGATGGATCGGGAACGCCCGCACCGGATCCTCCGTCGGCGCTCGAGCCGTCCGTGGTCGAGCCGGTGACGACCGAATCTCCGGGGATCGTCGCGGCATCGCCGGTCGGACTCACCGTGGTCGGAGGCTGGGTCGAGATGGTAGCCGTCGCGCTCGAGGTCGGGGTATCGGTGGTCGTCGTGACCAGGGCTTCGGTGATCAGGCCGCCGTCCGTGACGCCGTCGACGACCCTGTCGTCGACGCCCGAGCCGCCGCTCCCGCCCAGGGTCCCCGTCGCCCCCAACGTTACGAGAGCGACGATCACGACGCCTCCGATCGCGAAAGCCAGCATCCGGGGGCGCAGATAGCGACGACCCGATCTCGGCGCGGGTACCGCCCCGCCCGATTCTGGCGTGGACGCCGACGAGCCCGATTTCGGCGTGAGGGTTTCGGGGCCGGCGACCTCGTCGAGGCCTCCTGCAGCGTCAGCTGAGCTCGAAGACGAGGTGGTCTGAGACGACGAGACGAGGTCGCCCAGTCTGCCCCAGATACCCTCGCCCAAAGCGGCGGGCGGAAGCAGGGGCAGGATCGCCCGGTAGCTACGCGAGGACTCGGTCATCTCCTCGAGCGCCAGCCTGCAGAAGGCACACTCCTCCAAGTGGGATTCGACCCGGGCCCGCTTCTTTTCGTCCAGTTCATCATCGATATAGGCGGAGAGTAGCGGCAACATGTCCCGGCACTCCGCGGTGAGTCTGTCTATGTCGACGGAGGACATCCTGAACGCCTCCTTGAATCGCAATCTCGCACGCGAGAGCAGCACGCCCACGGTGTTCCGGGGCATGTCCATGATCTCGGCGATCTCCTGATATGACAGATCGTGCAGTTCGCGCAGGGTGAGGATGGAACGATGGTCACCGCTGAGCATGAACGCCGCCTGCCAGGCCTGATTCTGTTGCTCCTGAACCAGGGCTACCCGCTCCGGGTCTGCCCGCAGACTAGGCTCCATCTGCACATCCAGGGCCTCGGAGGCATCGAAACGGCTGCGGCCTCTGACGAGGTCGATGGCGACGTTGTGGGTCGTGCGGTAGACGTACGCAGAGAAGTTGAGTTCTCCCGCCAGCCGCGGCAGAGCCTCGAACACCCGTACGAACGCTTCCTGAGCGATGTCGGCGGCATCCTCACGGTTGCCCGCGATCCCGTAGGCGTAGTTGTAGATACGCGACTGGTAGCGAGCGAACAGCTCGCCGTAGGCGTCGGGGTCGCCGTCGCGGGCGGTGGTCACCAGCAGTGTGTCGGAGGTGCCTTCCATGCTGAGCATCCTTCCCGTCGTCCCCATCCTACCCGGTCCGTTCGGCCACCACAACGAGCCGGCGGGACGCGCTCCCTTTGGGGTGGCAGGTGGTCAGCGTGAGCCGGTCGCCGCTGGTCTGGGCCACGACATCGGTCTCGCTTGGATACACGACCAGGACCTGGGCCACGCGGTAGACGACAGTGCGGTCGGCGGTCCGGGCCACTATCTCGTCGCCCGGCTGGAGGAGGTCGAGGTCGTGGAAGGGCCGGCCGTACATGGTGCGATGACCGGCGATGGCAGAGTTGCCGGTCTCACCAGGAAGCGGCGTACCCGGATAGTGCCCCGGTCCCTTGGACAGGGTCGCACCATCCGTCCCCTCGAGCACGTAGGCCTCGAAGTCGATCGCGGGGATCTCCAACAGAGCCACTGCATCATCCGGCAGCGCGATCCCGTCCCCAAGGCCGGTGGCGGTCCCGTCGCTCCCCCCCGACGTGGCCACCTGAGCGCTCGCCGCTTCGGCCGAAAGGCGCCACTGGGCCCACGAATAGCGTAGATCGGTCATCTTCGGGTAGAGCATGATCCCCGCTCCGAGGATGACTATCAGGATGGCCGCCACGATGGTGCGCGCCCGGCCGGTACGACGTCTGTGCTGAGGATCGTGCATGATGGCCTCCTTCGGATCAGCTGAGTGTCGGTGCCAGTCTCTGGACATGGAACGGACGGGGCGCCGAGGCGCCCCGTCCGCGGTCGTCTGTGGGGTCAGCGGCTCTCGTGCCTGCCGCGACGGCCGAGGAGTACGATGATCCCGGCCAGGATGATGGCCGCTCCGGCGATCAGCCAGGGGGTGCTGTCGCCACCGGTGAAGGGAAGCTCGCTCGCTTCGTCCTCTTCCTGGGCGACCGGCTCGTCGACGGCCTCTTCTTCAACCATCTCGTCTGCGGCTTCGTCGCCGGCCTCGGCGATCTCTTCCTCGCAGGTTTCGTCGCCGCGCTCTTCAGCGGCCTCGTCGACGTCTTCCTCGACGGCTTCGTCACCGGCATCTTCGGCTTCGTCGGCAGGACCGGCGTCATCCGTGTCGTCCTCGGGGAACACCGGCTCCCAGCCACCGCCGTCCGGGAAAGGACCTTCGTCGGGCACTGCCGCCTCGGCAGTCCCAGGGATCAGATCGAACGGGAACACGGTCTCCATGACTTGGCTCAGCCGGTCGTGATCGGCGGTGTCCAGAATCTCGAGCACCTTCGAACGGTCCAGATGTGGCGTACCGGCCATGGCCGGCCCCGCGGCTATCGACAGAACCATGGTCACGGTCAGTGCTGCGAACAGCACGATCATCATGTGCAGCTTGTTGGTCTTGGTCTTCATCACGAGCCCTCCCTTGGAGTCAGGATTCTTTGTGGTCCTACTCGTACAACTGGGGAAGGCTCCCGTTATTACAGGGGTTCGAAAAAAAGGTTCGAGACGGGGTTGATCCGCTGCTGCATGCGACGCACACGCCGCCCATTCCGCATGATAGTTTGGATGGGCTTTCGGGCATCGACCGGTCCCGGTCGGCCAGAGCGATCCCATCAATAGGTTGACGGAGGTATGTGTGATGATGCTGCGCCGCGTTCTGATCCTGCTCGTGGTCTCGATGCTCCTCGTGCCACTTGCCGCCTGCGGTGGAGACAATGGTACATCGGAGACGACGGCCGCACAGACCGCTACTACGTCGGGTGCGAGTGCGTCGCCCACGGAGCAGGTGGATACGATCGCGTCACCCGCTCTTCTCGAGGCCATCGGTGCAGGCGCGAAGGAAGACGCCGTGGTGAGACCGCAGTCCGGTCGAGTGATCAGCAGCGCGACCCTGCCCAACATCTACTTCGTCGCCGTGACCTTCTCGAGCAGCACGGAAAACCATGATGCAGTATGGGCGACCGACGACCCAGAAGGCGCGGGCACGATCTGGGCGGTGGACGATGTCGCGAAGGACAACACGACGTTTCCCAAGGGGGATGACGCCGATCCCAAGATCACCATGGACGACCCGGCGGCCCAGCAAGCACTGGACAAACTCAGCTTCTAGCCAGTCGGGCGACCGGCGACCGAACGCCCCGGACAGGTCCGCGGCGTTCGGTCGCCGGTCGGTGTTCCCGAAGAAGGAGCGTCGATGACCAGACCTGAGCGCGTCGCCGTATGCCTCCTTGTCATGGTGGCATTCGTCGTCTCGGCATCCGTGTTCGCCGCCTGCGGAGACCCGGAGTCATCATCCTTCTCGGTCGACGCGCCGAGGGTGTCCGACCGGACTTTCACCGGAGACAATTGGGCTGAGCTCGCCGCAGTTCCTGATCGCTTCAAAGATGCTCGGGTGGATATCGTGGGCGAGGTGTTCGGCGAACCCGTGAGAGACGAGGATGAGGTCCATTGGCAGATGTGGCCCCATCCCACCAACGTGGACTGGTTGGTCGTTGCCAGCTTCGAGGACCCGTCCTTCAGAGTCGGTGACGGCGACTTCGTTCACGTACTAGGCACAGTGAAGGGTGAGACGGAGGGCGAGATCCCTCTTCTGGCGACAGTCGATGCCGTGGCGGTGCGCGTTGAGGCAGCCGAGATAGTCGACCAGAGCGAGGCCGCTCCGCCGGCGGTGCGCACAGTCGAAGTGGGCCAGCGCAGGGAGCAACACGGGCTGGTCGTCACTCTGGACAAGGTGGAGTTCGCCGCCGAGGAGACCCGCGTGTACGTGACAGTGGAGAACCTGTCCACGGCGATCGCCAGCTTCAACGCCTACACGACCGGGGGCACCCAGGGGCAAACCGAATACATGCCGGTGGACTTGAGCCCCTACCCGTGGGTGGAACCAGAGCTGCAACCGGGGATGACCTCATCCGGCGTGGTGCTCCTGCCGGCGATGGACCCGACCCGCATCACCACCCTCTCATTCCAGCCCCGCACAGATGACTACCAGTCGGAGTTCGTTCCCTACGTCTATGAGATAGCGGCCGAGTAGGGATCGTCGCTGGGAATGCCGCGGATCGCGCGTCGGGCCCGGCCCCACGGTCTGGGTCGCACCCTTGACATCCACGTCCATTTGCCTAATACTACTATGCATAGATGTGTTATGTATTGGCAGGGTGCCACGACGATCGGAGCGCCAAGACGGCGATGAACATCTCCAAGGAGCTCGTTGCCGCATCCGCGACCCCGATAGTCCTCGCGATCCTTAACAGATCGGACAGCTACGGCTACGCCATCATCCAGAAGGTCCGGGAAGTGTCCGACGACCGCCTCACCTGGACGGACGGCATGCTCTACCCGGTCCTCCATCGTCTGGAGGAAGCGGGTTCCGTGGTCTCCCGCTGGGAGACGGCGGATACGGGGCGACGCCGCAAGTACTACCGACTCACCGACGCCGGAATGATCGAGCTGGAGCGTCTCAAGGCGCAGTGGTCGGTGGTCCACGATGCTCTGGAGCGGTTGGCCGGAGCCCCCGACACGGGAGATGAAGATGTTTGAGCTGGAGTCACAGATCCGCAAGTGGAGGGGCCATCTCAGGTCATCTGGCTTTCTGGGTGAAGAGGGATTGGAGGAGCTCGAATCTCATCTCCGCGATAGTATCGACAACCTCACCACCCGGGGGGTGACTGCCGAGGAGGCCTTTCTGATCTCGGTCCGGCGGATGGGTGACACTGAGGCTCTGGGCGACGAGTTCGCCAAGGTCAGCACCGAGAGTCTGTGGCGACAACTGCTGGTGCCCGCCCCCGATGAGCCATCGCGTCGGCGTCAGCGCACCGAGGTCATCCTGGTCATCGGCCTGGCTGTCCTGGTGGGGCTCCTGGCGAAGATCCCGGCGATCCTCGGCTGGGGGCTGGTCGAGGAGAACGCACTGGTCTATCTCGAGAACGCCTCCTTGTTCGTCATCCCTTCCGTAGCCATCTACCTCATCTGGAAACGGTCCCTCTCGCTACGCTTCATGCTGACGGCTGCCGCGGTCCTGGTTACCGCCACCCTGCTCGTCAACCTCTATCCCTCCAGCTCCCCACACGACACGGTCGGGCTGATCGCCATCCACCTGCCCATCGCCCTCCTCCTCTTCCTGGGAGTCCTGTATGGCGGACCAGGCTGGAGAAAGGCAGGCCCCCGGATGGATTTCGTCCGGTTCGCGGGCGAGTGGTTCATCTACTCGGTGCTGATCGGGTTGGGCGGGGCGGTGCTGGTCGGGGTCTCTGTCGTCATGTTCGATTATGTCGACATCGACATAATCGCCTTCGTCGTCGACTGGGTGGTGGCGTTCGGCGGTGGCGGCCTGCTCGTGGTAGCCGCCTACCTGGTGGAGCGAAAGAAGGGGCGCATCGAGACCATCGCGCCCGTGCTGGCGCGCATATTCACGCCACTGTTCCTCGTGGTCCTCCTCAGTCTGCTGGTGGCCATCCTGGTCACCGGCAGGGCTCCGACCGAAGACCGGGAGTTGCTCATCTGGTTCGATGTGCTTCTGGCCCTGGTCCTGGGCCTGACCCTCTACACGATGAGCGCCCGGGACGCCGAGGAGCCCGCCGGTCTGTGGGACGTGATGACGCTTGCACTCGTCATCGTCTCGCTCGTGGTGGATGCCATAGCCCTCTATGCCATGATCTCGCGCCTCGCCGAGTTCGGTTTGACGGCCAACAGACTCGCCGCTCTCGGGGAGAACATCGTCCTCTTACTGAACCTGCTCCTGGTAGCGATAGGGTATGGCCGATTCGTCGGCCGACGATCCCGGTATCAGGCGGTCGTCGAGGCGCAGATGCACTACCTGCCCGTATACGCCGCCTGGGCCGCCATCGTCGTCATGGTGTTCCCGGCGTTGTTCGGTTTCCGGTGATGAACTCGCGCATCGATGGCATCACGGCGAGATCCGATCGGGTGTCTTGACCGCTTCAGACGGTTGTGAGAAAAGAGAGCAGCCCCGATCTCCACAACAGACCACGAGCAAGGAGCGGCAATGGCCGATGTAGCCAAGGTACCCAGGCCTATCACGCCGGGATCCGAGATGAAAGCACTGGACCGCTTCTACCCCGACGTGACCTGGACCGGGACCATCAGCGAGGATGGCATGGGTCCGGGCACCCCCCCGATGACGGCCGTCGGCCGAGGCACTCACGAGCGGATACAGGGTGGACGCTGGCTCGTGGGCACGTACGAACAAGACCAGTCCCTGCTCGATGGTACCTTCGTCCTGAAGTGGCAACTCCACTGGGTCGTCGGCTGGGACCCCACGAACGACGAGTATCGCGCCACCATGGCGGACAACTACGGTCACGCGGACGTGATGCGTGGGCACATCGACGGCGATCGCCTCGTGTTCGAAAGCATCGGAGACTCGCCGGTGCGTCTCCGCTTGACGTGGGATGCGTCCGATCCGACCGATATCACCTGGCGCAACGAGATGTCCGCGGGCGGCTCTCCCTGGTTCCTGGTGGAGGACTATCATATGAAGCCAGATTGATCGGCCCCGATCCGCGTCGTTGCGTCGTCGATCGACAGCGACGCCGTCACTATCGGCGTCATCGCACTCGAGCAACCCCGGCTTGTCGGGATCGGTTGCATGCTCTTCGCGACACCGAGCGAGACGAGCTTCGAGCGGACGGTAGTACGGGTCCCACCAGGATGATTCGGGGTACGAACTCGTCCACCAACTCGAACCCGCGGTAGTCCCGCGTGTCAACCGGAGACCGCGGAAGAGGCCACCCGGCGCCCTGGTATTCTGGATCCACCCACGAGCGATGATGATCCAAGGCGACGGAGGATGGGGCGATGGAGCAAGGCCGACTACGAAACATCGCCGAGGAGTATCTGGTTCCTCTCTTCTCCGGAGCCCGGCTGGCCGGCGCGATCCCCTCGACCCCGCAGGACCAGCGCGTCGCCCGGCTCGACCCCCGCTCGCTCGCCTTCAAAGTCGACGGCGGCGATCCCTACCGGCTGATCCTGCGGCGCGGGGAGAAGTTCGGGCTGCCCGCGCGGCAGATCGTGAAATCGTTCGTCGACGTGCTGAAGGAGATCGAGCCCGCCCTATCCGCGGTCTACGAGCCGGATGTGCTGCGCACGTTGCAGCGGAAGGTTCTGGCCCGCGCCATCACCGATGGGGAGATGCATGACTCTGTGCTGGCGGCCATCGACTGGCTCGAAACCCGGGCGGACCGACCCTACGAAGGACGGTCGGTCACTGCCTCCCTCGGCTTCGACCCGACAGCAGAAGGTGCCGATCTCACTCTGAGAGAACTCTGTTCGCTTGGATTCAGTGCCGTGCTCAGCAATGGCGTCGACACCATGATCCGGGTCGACTCCAGGGGATACGTGACGGGACACGGAAGCTTGGATACGTCGGGAGTGCTGCCATCGTTCGCGCCCCACTCCCAGGCCGCCCTGGCCGCGTGGGCGGTCGACGGCCGGATGGCGCTCGCGCTCACGCGCATGGGCGAGATCCTCATCTTCAAAAACAGTCAGTTGCTCCTCGCGAAGAGGTCGGGCCGCTTGCATTTCCTGACCCACAGGCCGATCGTCACCCGGATGCCCGTCCCCAATTCGGTCGCCATACGTCAGGCCGTGTACGAGAGCTGTCTGGACGCCTCGTTCGCCGACCAGGGAGCCTGCATCGGGGTGGTGATGAAGGACTGCGCCGGAGCATGGGAGGAGGTGGTCATGCGGGAAGACCGCCTTGGCGACCAAGGCTCGCTCAAGGCCCGCGCTCTCGATCTCTTGATCGCCGGCCGCCCGTTCCCCGAGCTCGACCGCCGCTTCCGCCTGGAATTGCTTTCCATCGATGGCGCCTTGGTCCTCGACCACCGAGGCAAGGTGCTGGCAGTGGGAGCGATACTCAAGATTCCCGGGGGCAGCACCGGCGGCGGGAGGCTTGCCGCCGCGCGCGTCCTCGCCTCGTTCGGTCTGGGGATCAAAGTGTCCCAAGACGGCTCTATCGTCTGCTTCCGTGGGGACGAAGCCGAGCCGGTGTTCGCTCTAATGTGAGACGACGAACATGAGAAGCCCGGCCATCAGGGGGCCGGGCTTCGAGAAGTGAAGCGCCGCTATAGGGGTGGGACGGGCGCTTCGAACTGACACGTGGCCGAACCGCGAGGTCCAGTTAGGATCACGCTGTAGCCGGCTCGGCCTTCTTCCGCCAGAACAGTGTCCACGCACCGACGATGAGGAACGCCAACCCGGTCAGGATCATGCTCACGCCGGCCACTATGGCCACGGTGACCAGACCGAACGAGTTGACGGCCAGATACAGATAGTTCTCCAAGTTGAGCGCCTGGCCGTAAGTCAGTTGCTCCGGTTTCGTCGGATCGAATCTTCCGCCGCCGAGCACTTCGCTGTACGTACCCATCTCGTGCCGGTGCTCCCTGACCAAGTCGCCCGCGGCCTGGGCTTCAGCCGAGGTGTCTACGTACTCGCCGGCCGCGACCTGCTCGTCGGTGAGTTCCAGTGTGATCTTCTCCTCGTCCATCGCCTCCTGAAGATAGGCCTGCTTGGCAGCGCCTATGCTGACGAAGGTGATGCCAAGAGCCATGTTGGCGACTCCCAGCACGATCACCACGATAGCCAAAACCCTCTTGAACATGTGATGCCACCCTTTCTGCTCGACTCCTGGGGCGCTCTCTCGCGTACAGACGAGACCCCGGGATCCCTTGTGTCCTGTCGTCGTTATACATGAGTAAGATACTTATGTCAAGTATGATGATTGTGTTATGCTATCCACGCTACTATGGACGAGGTCTTCCGGCGGAAACGGAGTTCACTACAATGATGGCGATCTCTACGAAGGGGCGATACTCGGTCAGGATCCTGATCCTCATGGCCTCGCAGCCGTGGGGCCATATGTTCACGAAGCACGAGATCGCAAAAGCGGAAGGGATCTCCCCCGCGTACGTCCAGCAACTCATGATGACCTTGCGCACGGCCGGCTTCGTCAACAGTCACAGGGGCAAGGTCGGCGGCTTCACTCTCGCCCGCGATCCGAAGAAGATAACGGTCGCCCAGGTGCTCAGGGCCAGCGAAGGACCCATCGCGCTGGCGCCTTGCCTGGAGATGGAAGGGTGCAATCGCGTCCAGGGGTGCACTACCCGGGAGTTGTGGCGAAAGGCGGGCGAGCTATTGAACGATCTGTTCAGCGGCGTGACCGTCGCCGATCTGGTCCCTCAGGGCGCCTGCGAGTCTTCGGGACCCGCTCGGGGGACATAGACTACCCAGACGACCGATAGCTCTCCGCTGGACTCGTCAGGGAGCCGATCCACCGGTCGAGGCGTCATACAAGCGCTGTCGCCCGACGGAGGGGAGGAGCGCCATGTCGCGCCGAGTCTTGGTGTTGGTCGTCTCCGGCGTGCTCCTGCTGGGAGCATCGCTCATACTGGCCTCGTGTGGAACAGAAGACGCTCTGAGAAGGTCGACCGAATCGACGACGACCACCCTACATCCTGGGTCCACCTCGACGACCGCCACGACCACCACGACCGCCGAGGAGTTCTATACGATGACCACCTCGGCGATCTTCGCCGCCCACTCTCGGGAGAGCATGGAAGCGGCCTTGGAGTTGGGTGACGCCGTCATCTCATATCTGGGCGGAAAGAGTGACCTCGCCACGGTGCAGAGCCTCGTCACCCCGGCAGCCCAAGAAGGCCTGACCCAGATGCTCTCGGTGCTCGTCGAACCCACCGACTGCGAGGTCCAGCACACCGGGAGTTCGGACCCATACAGCGTGTTCAGCGTCGGATTGCTGTTCGCCGACGGCCGCAGTCGCCAGCCCGGATTCGAGCTCACCATCGTCATCGACCTGAACAAGCCCACGATAACGGCGATCGAGCTCGCCAGGTACCCGTCCATCTCAGACCTCATCACACCGACGACCTCTGATAAGGAGATCACGACAGGCGCCTCCCTGCCCGTCATCCAAGGCCAGACCGAGTTCGAGATCCAGTACCTCTCCACCCACTATGCCTACTACACCGCCGAGGCAGTGGTCCTGGGCACGGTCGTAGCCGTGCTGCCCCTTCGCCTGAACCCCTTGGCCGGAACAGGGACTTCCGACGGGCCGAGCGGACACCAGCCCATCGTCTACAAGGGATACGTCCTGGACGTGCAAAGAGCGTACGGGCCGGATACCATCCCCGAGCGGATCACCGTCTACGCCTTGGGCAACGGGACCGTCGTCCTAGACGGGGTGACCTACGAGGTGCGTGAGGACTATCCTCTGGACGCAGACCCTGGGGACACGTTCCTCGTCCCCCTGATGAAGGCGGCGTACTTCGGCACGCCTGGACTCGGGCCCGACGAGTACTGGGTGCAGGCCAACTGGGCCGTGTTCGCCGTGGATGAGAGTGGTCGCTGCACCCGGGTGACCGGCGCCGATGTGGACCCCGAGACCGGGAGCGAATACCCGCTTTCGGAACTCGAGGACACCGCTGTAGCCCGGGGCAAGGCGCCGAGTCTGATCGACTAGCCTATCCAAGCGCCTGCACCACAAGAGACGCGTGCAGCGCTCTCGAAAAACGCCTAAGTAGCGGCCGCTACCATACTAACGGTATGATGCTCACGGGCCGAGATGGCAACCTTCCCTTGGGACAGCCACGGCCCGTCGACTTAGACGCCGTCTGCGGACTCGGCGGATCGATCGGGGGATGTGGCCCGACCGCCGGGACCGATCCAGTAGCCGCACACACTACAAGGAGGTTGCGGTCAATGCCCGTCTTCGACCCTGAGATCGTCCACCAGTGTTCCATGGAGTGCCTGGGACTTCCCAAGCCGCAGATGTTCGACGCTTTCGGCCAGGCACTGGCCAAGCACTATCCCGATACTCTCGACTTCAGTCAGCCCTGGATCTACAGCATCGCGGGGGGAGCGATGATCCAGATGAAGCTGTACTACGCCTCCGTGAACGAGTACATCATGATCTGGGGGACGCCCATCGGGTCCGAGGGGCACTCCGGGCGCCATTTCACCGGTTTCTGGGACACGGTCATCGACGGCGAGATGTGGTACTACGGCGAGGGTGAGTTCGAGAAGAAGGTCTACAAGCCCGGCGACCGCGTCTACGTCGGACCGGGTCAAGCACGGGCCATGAACTTCACCGACGGGGTGTGGGCGACGGAGTACGCCAGGGGCTTCATCCCCGCAAGCATACCTTTCGGTATCGCCGAGGAGGTGTTCGTCTGCTGGGACCTTCTGACGGCGGCGCAGACCCTCAGTCTCTATACCGATCTCGTGTCTCAGTCACTCGGACGGAAGTACGCCGGCTTGAAGCCGGTCACCGACCGCCTGAGTCGGCTGGCCTACGGTGTCACCCGAGCGCTCATACCTGCGCCCGAGGTGAGCGCGATACCGCAGGAGAATATCCGCTGGTTCCAGAGGCACACGTAGACGGACAGGATCGCCGACACTGGAGGGTACGCAGGCTCTCGCTACTCCGCGTGGGCCGGCAGCACTACGAGATCGCCGGGCTCGCCGTCGGCGCTGATCTCCCAGTGAGTCAGCCCATCCGGGGTGGGGCCTGCTGTGACCGTCACGCTCCCCTCGTGCGGGAACTCGCGGCCGTCCCCGTCCACCGAGATACCTTGATACCGGCCGGCGCATGTGATGCGGTTCTCCTCGTCGATCGTGCCCACGAAGCTGCCGGTCTGCATCACGTCGCCGCCTTCGACTTCCATCGCGACATCCAGAGTGCCCGAAACACTCCCGTCCGCGTCGACCACGATCCGGAACCAACCGTTGTCGCTCACGATGACGCCGACGAAATGGCCGGGAACGTCTGACGAGACCTGTTCTGTCGATTGCGTCGCCGCCCCGCCCGCTCCGGCCGCCGGCTGGTCCGACGTGGAGTCCTGCCGGACGGAGGCGGAGGTGGATGCCCCCGAAGACGCCTCCTCCAGGTTCTCCGCCACCCAGTTCTCGATCGCGTCGGTCTCTTCGTCGGCACCCGCCGTCTCGACGGACGCCGCAGCTTCCACCCCACCGTCCAGGGACGACGTCATGTCTTCCCCCGAGCCGAAGTAGAAGATGATAAGGGCCAACAGTACGGCGATCACAACGAAAATGGGGATCAAGTACCAGTGGTGCCAGACGAGGTAGTCGACTTGTCGGCGCTCGTCCAGGCTACCGTCCAGAGAGACTTCCCGGATGTGTTCGACGACTCTCTCGTCCACGCTCTCTTCGGCAAGATCGGCATATCCCTCGAGCAGTCGGATGCGTTCATGGAACGCCTCCACCTCTTCGGGCGTATGCCGGGGGCTCCGCTGTTGCTTGCCGTCCTCAGCCGGACCTTCCGTCATCTCCACCCCGATCAGTGTCCGGTCGACACGTCATTGGAGAGGATGATACCAGGGCGGGGTCGTTTGGCAGGTATGGGCGCCCGTTTGTATAATCCCCCACCTATAGGTCGGAGCGACCTGCTCCCGGCTCAAACGGCGGGGACGACACCGGATCAGGAGGCATGGTGTCCGGCTTCAGATCGAGCGAGAAGAGACCTGGGCGGCGCATCATCGCGCTGGTCTTAGCCGTGGTCCTCCTGGCCCTCTCCGGCTCGAGCCTCGTGCAGGCATCCACTCCGGCGATCGACCAGGCCACGAGCGAGGCCCAGGCGCTCATCGCCCTCATCGACCGACTCAGCGCCGAGCTCGGCGCCGCCGCCGAAGACTACAACTACGCGAATCAGCAGTTCGAGGACACCCAGGCGGCCATCGAGAAGACGACGGCCGAACTGGCCAAAGCGGAAGAGGACTTGGCATCCGAGCAGGAGCGACTGAATCAACGCCTGGTCGGTATCTACAAGTCGAGGAACGTCACGATGCTGAACGTCGTTTTCGAGGTGGACAGCTTCTCCGAGCTGCTCACCCGCGTCGACCAACTCAGCCGGATCGGCGAGCAGGACGCCCGGTTGGTGGAGCAGATAAAGACGTTCAAGACCGAGGCGGCGGACCGGAAGACCGAGTTGGCCTCCGAACTGCAGCAGCAAGAGATCCTCAAAGCCCAGACCGCTGCCGCGAAGCAGAAGGTGCTCGACCAACTCGCGAAGCAGGAGAAGGCCCTCGAGGGCAAGGAAGCGCAGATCGCGGCCCTCAAGAAGGCCGAGGCGGCCCGGCAGGCCAAGTTGGCCGCGGAGGAGAGGGCCCGCAAAGCCTTTCTGGCTTCGAGGCCGGGCAAGGTGATCAGCATGGCCATGGACTATCTGGGCGTCCCCTACGTATGGGGAGGGGCCAGCCCCAAGGGCTTCGATTGTTCCGGCCTGGTCCAGTACGTGTATGCCAAGGTGGGGGTCTCGCTGCCGCACTCCAGTCGCATGCAATACAGCTGCGGGACACCGGTCTCTCGAAGCCAGCTTCAGGCCGGCGACCTCGTCTTCTTCTACACGCCCATCCAGCACGTGGGCATCTACATAGGCAACGGCAGAATGATCAACGCCACCGGCAACCAGGTGCAGATCAGCGATGTCTGGGCAAGCAGCTTCCGCGGTGGCTGCCGGGTACTGTAGCCCCGGGCGCCGTCAGGAACTCGCATCCCCCCAGCGACCGAACGACACCCGATACATCAGGTAGTCGAACGTGTTGCCCAGCAGGTTGCCCACGCGGATCATGCGCATGGATAGTTCGATGGCGTCGAGTCTCTCCTGGCCGTAGGTCTCCAGGACGGGCTGCCGCACCGCGGGGTCCGGAGCGGCATCTGTCTCCGCCCAGTGCCGAGCATAGAGCACCGCCGGGATCTGTTCGGGCGGAATCCCCCGCAGACTTCCCTCGGCCAGCGCTTCGATGTCCGCTGCAGTGAGACCCGCCGACAGCGCCACCTTGGCGTGCGCATACGCGCAGTAGCGGCAGCCGTTCACCTCGGTCACCGCCAACATCAGGCGCTCCTGGAAAGCCTTGTCGATCACCTGACCGCGATTCAACGCCCTGATCTGCGTGCGATCACGCTTGAGCGCGCTCAGATCGCGCCAAAGATCGGGGGCACGACGGTAGAAGCGCTTCTGATACCCCTGCATCGACGCGATCCTCCCCGGGCGCGAACCGCCGCCTACCGGATGAAATTGGTCCTCAACCGAGGCTCCACCTGGGGATAGGGCACCGTGCCCTTTGCCGCGTCGATGCACTTGAGCAGCCAGGCCATGTTCCGGCCGAGGGTCCGCATGGTCTGCAGGCCCTCGAGGTCCTGCCTCACCTCTTCCGGGGTGAGGCCGTGGGTCGCATTCCAGTACTGGGACGAGACCACCGGCATGCTCGAGATCGTGAAGTACTTGTTCAGTCGGTCGAGCGCGGCGCTCGCGCCCCCCCGGCGACAGTTGAGAACGGCGGCCGCTGGTTTGTGCGCGTATCCCTCGCTCTTCAAAAAGAACATCCGATCGAGGAAGGCACAAAGGGATCCTTCCGGACCCGCGTAGTAGACAGGAGAGCCGACCACGAGGCCGTCAGCCGCCCGAGCCAGATCGACGCATTCGTTGACGAGATCATCCTTGAAGACGCAGTACCCAGTCTTGGCGCAGCTCCCACAACCGGTGCATCCCCGTATCTGCTTGCTTCCGATATGAAAGATGTTCGTTTCTATACCCTCGCTCTCGAGTTGTCCCGCCACCTCCGAGAGTGCCGTGTAGGTGCACCCCTTCTCGTGGGGACTCCCGTTGATCATGAGTACAAGCATCTTCCGCCCTTTCACCGGATGTGTCCGTGGTGCTACGACTATACCGCCCCGAAAGGATGAGGGGGCGGGGGCGGGCGGACGGGTACGCCGCTTGCAGCGGGAGGCCCTGGTGGGTTAGCTTCTATGGAATGAGGAACACGCGACTCCGGCAGGTGTGCGAAGCTGCCACCCGCGGGACAGGAAAGGATGAAATGAAACAACGACGCACGTTTGTCCTCCTGCTTGTGCTGCTCGTCGTACTGGCCGCGTCACTCGCTGCCTGCGGAGGCGACGACGGTGCCCCTTCACAGTCTGAGGGCACTCAAGAGACGGCGGCCTCCGACGCGCTGGAGGGCTGGATCGACTACACCGCGCCCGACGGCAGCTTCAGCGTCCGCCTGCCGGAGCAGCCCGAAGTGCAGGAGCAGACCCTCGACACGGCCGAGGGCGAGGTGATCCTGGTCATCTATACGGTGCAGGGTGAGGAGGCCGCCTGGCTGATCAGCACCAACACCATGCCTCCCATCACAGCCGAAGCGATAAGTTCAGGCGATGAGCAAGTCGTGGCCGACATCCTGGAGGGGGGTCGAGATGGAGCACTGGCGAACATCGGCGGCACCCTGGACAGCGAGAAGGCCGTCGAGGTGAACGGCAACCCCGGCCTCGAACTGCGCTTCTCGGCGCCGGGAGGTGAGGGCACCGGTGTCGACGAGATCAGAGGCGCCGCCCGCATAGTCCTGATCGGGACGACCCTCTATCAGGTGCTGCTCGTGACCACGCCGGACGGTATGGACGACACGGTGCAGCCCTTCCTGGATTCCTTCCAGGGGAGCTGAGGGGGGCGACTTCCAGAATCTACGAACGGGCCAAGACGAGCCGCGGCGAGATTCGGCGACGGGGCCGCGTTCCGGGAGATCGACACCTCGACCCGGGACGCGGTCGCCGATCGCCGTTTCGCCTATATCCTGAGCCCAGCCTCGTACCCTTCCTCGATAGCCTCGAACACGGTCCTCACCGCGTTTGCGTCCCCTACGGTCTGGATGTCGACGACTGTTCCCTCCAGCTCCGACACCAGACTGTTCACCGGCTGCATCCCGCCGGCCAAGACCACACTGTCGAACCCTTCCAACGTCTTCTGCTGGCCACCCTGGATGAACTCCACGGAGCCGTCTTCCTTCACTGCGGTCACCATCGATTCGCAGAAGATCGGGACCTCATTCTCCTTGAGCGACTGAAACAGGATCCGTTTGATGCTTTCCGGTTCTTCTCCGGCCAATTCGCCAAGCATCTCGATAATCGTCGGCTTCCGGCCGTGATGCGCCAGATGGTTCGCAGTCTCGCAGCCGATCATCCCGCCGCCGATCACCGCCACACTCTCCCCGACGGAAACCTTGCCCTCGAGAACATCCTGCGCCGTGGTCACGAAATCGCGGTCGAGCCCGGAGATCTTGATCGGCGCGGGTGCGCTGCCCGTTGCCACGATCACGGCGTCGGGCTTCAGGTCTGTGACCATCTGCGCCGTCAGGGCCGTCTCGAGAACCACCTCCACACCGACCTTCCCCATGGTATGTACCTGCCAGGCCAGGAACGCGCATATTTCCCCCTTATACGGAGGGATGGCGGCCAGGTAGAACTGCCCGCCCAGTCGCCTGTCCTTCTCGAAGAGCGTGACCTCGTGTCCGCGACTGGCGGCGACTATCGCGGCCTCCATGCCGGCGGGGCCGCCTCCTGCCACGAAGACTCTCTTCTTCTCGAGCGCCGGCGTAATCGCGAACTCGTTCTCTCTGCCCGTGCGCGGGTTCATCGTGCACCGAACAGGGAGTTGCGCGATCACTCTGCTTTCGCATCCTTGCATGCACCCGGTGCACTGGATTATGTCCTCGAACCGGCCCTCTCGCGCCTTGTTGGGAACCTCCGGATCGGCCAACGCCCCCCGTCCCATCAAGACACCATCGGCCTTGCCGCTCGCGACGACCGACTCGGCGATCAGCGGATCATTGATCCGGGCGACGGTGAACACCGGTGCACTCACCACGCTCTTCGCAGCGGCCGCGTGATCTGTGATCCACCCGTGGGCCACGGCGGGAGCCGGTACCTGCACGAAGTGACTGCCATCCGTACCCGCCGTGATGTCGAAACTGTCGACCCCCGCTTGCTCCAGGATCCTCACTATGGCCTTGGTGTCTTCGATGGTCCTGCCACCCGGTACGTGTTCGTCGGCAGAGATACGGAACTGGATCGGGAAATCATCGCCGCAACTTGAGCGGATGGCTGCAATGATTTCCAGCGGGAACCGCATCCGGTTGGCGAGGTTGCCCCCGTACTTGTCAAAGCGTTTGTTGGAGTACGAGGACATGAACTGAGCGATCAAGTATCCGTGACCGCCGTGTACCTCTACCCCGTCGAACCCGGCTTTTCTGGCGCGTAGCGCGCACTCGCCGAACTGCTCGACGATCCGCTCGATCTCCGCCACGGTGAGTTCGTGTGGCATCTCCCGAGTGAACGGGCAGGAGATCGCCGTCGGGGCGACGGCGTCAGTGCCGATCACAGATCGCATGCTCTGCCGGCCGGCGTGATAGATCTGGGCGAATATCGCTGCCCCGTGAGCGTGGACCCGCCTGGTGAGTTCCGCATGTCCGGAGATCTGGTCATCTTCCCAAAGCCCTGCGATGCCCACGAACGCCTTGGCAGCAGGGTCGACGGCGTAGTCCTCGGTCAGTATCAGGCCCCAGCCACCCTTGGCCCGCTCCTCGTGATAGGCGATATAGGTCTCCGTCGCCCTACCGTCATTGGTGCAGTAGTTGACAACCATGGGCGAGACGATGAACCGATTCCTGAGCACGACATCGCCTATCTGGATAGGCTCGAACATGTGCTGCATGTGGATCATGAGCTTACTCCTATCGATGCAGGGTCCAGGAATGCCAATCGGCGGAGATATCGATCGGACTGAGGTCGCGCAGCCTTCTAGGGCACCGATCCAAGGGGGCCGCGGCGCGCGCCTGCGCGCCGCGGCCTGGCAAGTCGTGCGTTCCTACCCTGCCCAACTCACAGGTTTCAGTGTGTCCTGAACGGCGACCACGGGTGAGGTCACGTTGCTGACGATCACCAACTCGAACTGGTACTTGCCGCCGTCCGACAGGCGCCACTGCCCACCGTACGTGGGAGTGGTGACACAGTTGAGCGTGGGATGAGACGTTCCCCACTGTACCGGCACCGTGAAGTCGATCGGCCCGGCGAGTGAGTCGGCCATCTTCGTCTCCTGCACCCGCTTGATGAACTCCTCTTTGTCATCGAGGTTGGTCGTCCGCTTGAACACGTCGACCGCCCATTCGAAGACCGCATAGTGCATGATGGTCTGCTGCCATTGCATTCCCTTGACCTGCTCGAAGTCGTCGCACATCTGCTGACAGGTCTCGCCGGTGAGGGACGACTTGAACGGGAAAGTGGGATGGAACCACTGCACCCCGGAGTGACCGTCTGCCAGCGGCCCGATCGCCTCCATCGTGCTCGGGAAGAGTGTGGGGATGATCCCCTCCATGATCTTGGGTTTGAAGCCCTGCTGCGCGGATTGTTTCGTGAAGGTCGTCCAATCGGGATCTATCATCACGCCCTGGGCTATCTCGCACCCCGCACGCTTGAACTCAGTGATCTGCTTGGTGAAGTCTTCGCTCGGCTGTACGTAGATGCCTCCGTCCACGAACTCGTAGCCCTCGGCCGGCCACTCCGTGCTTTCTCCGTATGCAAACCGGTACGCGTTCCCGGGCCCGCTGTTCGGCCAGATGGCACCGATCTTCTGGTTGTTCTGGACCTGGCTGAACATGTCCCACTCGATCTGCTGCTGCTCGGTCAGGCCCCAGAAGATGTTGTACGTCCACTTGAACGGCTTGTCCGGAGCACCGCCCCGCTGGAAGACGAAGACCTCTATCGGAACGTCGATCGACAGGCAAGGCATCCCGCTGCCTTCGCACATGTCTGCCACCGGCGCCACGGTGTCGCCGGTGGCAGCGGCCATGACGAGGTCGACCTTGGCATTATTGATCAAATCGGCAGTGACCTGCGAAGCCCGGTTGGTGTCGGACTGGCTGTCCACCACCTCGAGCTCGAACGTATGGTTCTTGCCGTCTCCCAGCACGAGGCCATCCGCCGTTGCCGCCCGCCATTTTCCGATGCAGTAGTCTCCGGCCAGTCCGAACGCCGCCATCACCCCGGTCAACGGGTCGACGAAGCCGACCTTGACGGGGCGGCCCGCTTCGACCCCTGCCGTCGTGGACGTGGTAGGTGCCGCGGTGGTAGTGGTGCTGGCGGCAGCTCCTGTGGTAGTGGTGGTCGTCTCCTCGCTCCCGCAGGCCGCCGCCAGGCCTCCAAGACCCGCCCCGACCCCGATCGTTGCTCCGGCGATCCCCGCGATCTTCAAGAATTCACGCCGACTGACGCTCTTCTGGCCATCGATCATCATGATCCCCCCTGTTCAAGAAACAACCTGCTCGACCAGCTACCGCACCCCTTCCCGCACTCCTTTCTCCCGCAGATCCTGCTACAGACGAGCTGTTAGATCGTCAGTGGTCGTCACAAGTCCGATGGCCGGGAGTATGGCTTCGGTCATCGTCTTGTGGATCGCCCGATCCGCATCGGTGCTCGCGTCCGCGGGCACGATGAGGTTGTAGAAGCGCTCGGCAATGGCCCAGGCGGCGGTGCCGACCGACATCCCCGTGGCCACGCCCGTAAGGACCACGGTCTCGACCTCCTGTTCTTTGAGGTACTCGTCGAGACCGGTATTCTCGAAGACATTGAAGGGCCAGTTGTAGAAGACCCGCTCGCCAGCCGTCGGGGTGAGCTCCTCGATGATCTCCACGTCCCACGTGCCCATGTAGTTGGCCTTGGATTCCTTGGCCCCCGGCCAGAACCTCCCGTACACGGGAAACTTCGTATCCGGATTCGTGTAGGCGACGCAGAACACGACGGGCAAGCCCTTATGGCGGAAGCTGGCCACCAGTCGCTCGATATTCGCGACCACCCCGTCCTCGTAAGCAGCGCGTCCGTGACCCAAGACCTCGAGCGGGCTGGGTGTCTTGATGATCGCGTTCTGCATGTGCACAACGAGGAGCGCCGCCTTGCCGGTCAGTTGCCACTCACTCACCGCACTCACCCCTTGCTATTGGGCCGTGGTGCTCTATACTATATGTGGTCCGTATTGTGGACCTCCAAGTCCTCAAGATGGACCCACACATAAACTTACACGTGCACTAGTTTGATGTCAACCAGCGGTGATTGCACGAGAGGCGTCCGATCGAACAGAGAACCACGAGGAGCGACAGTGGCACGCGACAGTCGACCGAAGACACGAACGATGGAACCGGGAGCGAGCGGCGCGGGAGCTCCGAGCCGGACCCTGGAGAAGGGGCTTCTTCTCCTGGGGCTGTTCGACATGGATCATCCCGATTGGAGCCTCCGAGAGATCCGCGAGGCGTCCGGTCTCTCGAAGACGACGACCCTGCGCCTGGTCAAGACCCTCGAGTCCCTCGAATACCTGGAATGCGATCCGCTGACGGGCAGGTACCACCTCGGTACCAGCATCCTCAAGGCAGTCTATGTGAGTCTCTCCCACTCGGAACTCGTGCGGAGAGCGCATCCGTTCCTGCAGGCACTGGCCGATGAGACCACCGAAAGCGCATCGCTGACGGTCTGGACCCGCCGCGGGGCTCTGCTGGTCGACATGGTGCCGACTTCCCGCATATTCAAGCCACAGATCTGGCTAGGGATGGTCCTGCCCGGGCTGGTCACCGCAAACGCCCGGATCCACGCGGCCTTCGGACCGGAAGCTCTTCGAGAGGAACTCCTTGCGGTGCCCCAGACGGCCCATACGCAACATACGATCACCGATCCGGCTCGCATCAGAGAAGAGCTGGACAAGATACAGCGTCTGGGTGTCGCCCTCGAACGGCTCGAATGGGACCTGTCGATGGGCGCGGTGGCGGCCCCCATATTCGGTCCCGACGGGTCGGCGCGGGCAGCGATGGCCGTCGTCCTACCGATAGAGAGGGCCAGTGAGAGCGACCTTCAGAATCACACCGGACCCGTCAAGCGGGCGGCGCAGGCGCTGTCGGTGGAGATGGGATATCTGGGGGCCGCCGCGCCCGAAGCGGCCATAGGCTGAGCGGCCATAGGCTTCGCCGAGTAACTCCCAGGCGTGGCCCGCGGCACTCTCCTACTGCCCTCGTTGCGGCTCCAGTGCGGCGAAGATGTCTCTCAGCTGACGGAGCTGTTCGACGCTGAGCCGATCGAAGAGTTCTCGCCCTTTGGCGAGGACGATCCCACTCAGCTCGTCGATGAGCGCGAGCCCGCGGCCTGTGACGGTGAGTAGGCGTATGCGTCGGTCGTCAGGGTCTTCGCGGCGCTCGATCAACCCCCGGTCGACAAGCCGTTGGACGATGCCGGTGGCCACGTTCGGCCTGACCGTCGCCGCCGGATTCGGCGCGCTCATCTTCTCCAACTTCCCCGCCCTGCGCGATTTCGGGATCGTGATCGTGATAAACGTTGTCTTCGCCCTCATCGTGACGGTGACCGTCGTACCGGCGCTCGTACGCTGGTTGGACCGCACCCCAGGGGCACACGACCGGACCACATAGACTCGTGATCCGATAGACTGACTCGAAGAGTCGAGCCGACCGAGGAGGGGAGTCACGAGCACGTACGTGTTGGTCCACGGTGCCCACCACGGCGGCTGGTGTTGGGACAAGATCGTCCCCCTCTTGGAGCAGGCCGGCCATGGTGCTGTGGCGCCCGACTTGCCCGGTCTTGGCGAAGACAGCACGCCGATCGCCGAGATTACATTAGACGCCTACGTGGCGCGGGTCTGCGCAGTGGTCGAAGCCCAGAAGGATCCCGTCGTGCTCGTCGGCCACAGCATGGCCGGCGCCGTGATCACGCAGGCGGCCGAAGAACGTGCCGAAAGGATCGATACGCTCGTCTATCTGTGCGCGTTCCTTCCCGGCAACGGGGAGTCTCTGCTCGACTGGATGACTCGAGACACGGGGTCCCTCATCCCCCGGTATCGGGTCGACTCCGAGGACGGAAGCCAGGCGACCATGCGCGACGAGGCCGTGAGGGAGCTCTTCTATGCAGATTGCCCCGATGAGGACGTGCTCCGCGCCCGCTCGCTCCTGCGGCCGCAGGCGTCGGCCCCGTTCGCCGTCCCGGTGCATACGACCGACGAGAGCTTCGGCAGGGTGCCCCGTGTCTACATCGAGACGCTGGAGGACAGAGCGGTCACACTCTCGCTACAACGGCAGATGTATACGGCGATGCCGTGCCGGAGGGTCATCACGATGAACACGGGTCATTCTCCCTTCTTCTCCGCACCTGAAGCACTGGCGGCCCACCTCACCTCTCTCTAGGGGAGCACCTCAGCGCGTCTCCCGCGCGGGCTCCGCCTCGATGACCCGCTTCAGGTTCTGCATGCCCCGCTCGTAGATCTGGTCCCACTTCCTCCTCAGGAGGAGCGCGTCCACCAGCGGAGCGATCAGCGGAGGCTTGGGATCGTACTCGAGGACGAAGGAGACCCGGGTCGACTCACCCGTCGGCTCGAAACGCCAGTGCTTCCGCGCCACTACTCCCATCAGTGGTGCCGCGAAAGTCCATCCTTCGCGTCCATCGTACTCGATCGTCTCCCACTCGCTGGTCATCTTGCGACCGAGGAAGGTCAAGTTCACCAAGAACCGCGCCCCCTTTCCCTCGGTGATGTCCGCAAGCGGTCTCACTTCCTGGATGTAATCGAGGTACCTCGGTACGTTGCGCCAGTCTTTGACGAAACGAAGAACGTCCTCTGTCGGTCTTGCCACGACTGTCTGTTTCTCGATCCTGGTCATGACCCGTGCCTCCTCGCTGACTTGAGGGCGACGCCCTCTTCCCATCGTACGCCGGGCACCTTCGAGTTGCAGTAGTGGAACACCCGCTTGTCCGGATGGGTTTCGGGGTAGACGCGTTCCATGGAGACTTCTTCTGGAATCGAGCGATGCGAAGGAGACGATCATGGGGTCGGAGGAGATCGAGAAGATCGAGCGTTCAGAGGAAGAATGGAAGAACATCCTTCCTGCCGATCGCTACAAGGTGCTGCGTCAGAAAGGCACCGAACCTCCCTTCCACAACGAGTTCGACGAGCACTGGGAGGACGGCGCCTATCTCTGTTACGCCTGCGACCTTCCCCTCTTCGGCTCTGAAACGAAGTTCCACTCTGGCTCGGGCTGGCCCAGCTTCTATCAGCCGCTCAGCCCCAAGGTCATCGAAGAGCATGAGGACCGTTCCCACGGCATGACCCGAGTCGAGGCGGTATGCGCACGCTGCGGCGGCCATCTGGGCCACGTCTTCGAGGACGGTCCCCCGCCCACCGGGCGCCGCTACTGCATGAATTCTGCATCGCTCAGATTCGCGCCCGCAGATCGGTAGGACGACGGGATGAAGAGGCTGTCGTCGGCCTTCGCGGTCGCGGTAGTATGCCTGATCGCCGGGATGTGCCTGATCGCCGTCGCACTGTACGGCTGTTCGACGGCCGGTACCGGCACGGCGACCCAGGGATACGAGGCCGGGTCGGCCGCCACCGGCGATGCCGCTCTCGCGCTGGCCTTCGCAGAGCATGCGGAAGACGTGGAGGTCGAGGGGCGGGGAACGGTGACAGCACTGCTGCCCGACGACGATGAGGGCGACCGGCACCAGCGTTTCATCGTCCAACTGGCTACCGAACAGACCCTCCTCATCGTGCACAACATAGACGTCGCTCCCCGTGTCGCGTCGCTCCAGGTCGGAGATACGATCGGCTTCAAGGGCGAATACGTCTGGAATGAGAAAGGTGGACTAGTACACTGGACACACCACGACCCGGACGGAAATCATCAACCGGGCTGGATCGAGCGCGACGGCAGGATCTACCAGTGAGTGCTTCGAGACAGGATGGAAACCGGATGACAACACCCCGCGTGATGATCCACCCGGCGACCCACGAGAACATCCGCTTGGCGGTGGATCAGGCCTTTGCCGTCTTCCCCCAGGAATGCCGGGGCAAGAAAGTCCTGATCAAGCCCAATGCCCTGCGGGCCGCGGACCCTTCGGAGGGGATCGCTACCCATCCGGCTCTCGTACGCGCCGTGGTCGAGATGGTGGAAGCCATGAGTCCGTCTTCGCTCATCGTCGGCGACAATCCGGGCGTCGCCGAGTACGGGGCCAACGAGAGGTGCTTCAAGAAGACGGGCCTGATGGACGCGGCGAAAGGCTACTACCAGAACATCGGGAACGATTCGGAGAAGGTGGACTTCCGCCCCGATCTCATGCCCGTCGTGAGCGTGTCTCGGGCTGTGATGGAAGCCGATATCGTCATCAGCCTGCCGAAGTTCAAGACCCACGGGCTCACGGTCGTCAGCGGGGCGATCAAGAACAGTTTCGGCCTGCTACCCGGTGCCCAGAAGGGCAGGATCCACCGAGCCGCCGGTTCTGCCGACCGTTTCCACGAGGTGCTGGTCGACGTCTTCCGGCTCCGGGTGCCCGACCTGTTCATCGTGGACGCGGTGGTGGGGATGGAGGGTAACGGTCCGGCCTCGCCCGACATCAGGGACATCGGCCTGCTCTTGGCCTCGGACAACGGTGTAGCTTTGGACGCGGTCATCGCGACCATGATGGGGTGCGATCCAGGCCATCTGCGCTTCCTTCGGAGAGCCAAGGAGCTGGGCCTGGGCGACTACGACCTCGACCGCATCGAGATCCTCGGGGCGTTGGTGCGGCTGCCCGATTTCAAACTCCCACCCCTCAGCGGTGCCGCCATCCTCGCGGACGACGAGAGAGAGGGCTTCCTCGACAGCAGGATACTCCTGCGGCCGCGGGTCGATTCCGGGTCGTGCACCACCTGCGGGACATGCGTCGACCACTGCCCGGTCTCGGCCCTTTCCATGGAGTACCATCTCCCAGTCGCGGATGCCACCGCGTGCATCGCCTGCTTCTGTTGCCAAGAGGTCTGCCCGGAGAAGGCCATCGTCCTGCAGTGAGCGGCGTGATAGCCGCCGCGGGCATGGCTACAGTCAATGGCGCACCGTAGAAGTCCGCGCTAATCTCATGTGCGCGGCGTCGCAGCGGAAGCGTGGGCTCATTACCCTCACACGCGATGCCGATATTGTGATGGACGGCACGACGTGCGCCCGACTCATCGTCGGGCCACACTGGGTTCCAGGTATCGACAGAGAGTGGTCGCGTGAGGGCACGAAGCGCCAACAGGAACGCGCGCGGATCGATATCCGCGCTGATGATCATGGTCGCCCTCGTGATACTCGTGCTCATCATGCTCTCGCTCTCCTCCGGCCTCTTGGCGGGATGTGGCGGGAGTGCACCTCCGCCGCAGAGTCTTCCCGAGGCTCCCGACCGGTCCGCCGTGACGGCTCTCAGTCCCGCGGACGGCGGTGGAGCCGGCTCCGGTCTGGCCGACCCCACCGCAAGTGGACCTCTCCCCCAGACGGGAGGCCCGTCCTCCCTCCACGAGAGAGTCATGGCCGAACAGGGACGCCTGGGAAACGAGCCGCCCGCCGACCGTCAGACAATAGCGGCGGCTGCAGCTCCGACGGTGGACCAGTCTGAAACTACCGCCACCACGGCCGGCACTCCGCCACTCCCTCCGAACGGTTCCACGACCGCCGTCCTCACCGGGGGCCAGACGCCGCTCGAGGGACTGTGGGGCGGGACTGCGGACCGGTTGGCTTCTTTCCTTCTCCAGGCGTCGCCCTCTCCGCGCTTCACGGTCTCCGTGTCGGCCCTGGCCGAGCACTACGTACACTACTCCGCAGAGTCGGGACTGCGCGCCGACCTCCTTTGGGCGCAGATGCTCCACGAGACCGGCTACGGGATGTACGGGGGCGACGTGCTCCCCGAACAGAACAACTACGCGGGCATCGGAGCCACGGGCTCCGACGAAGCCGGGGCGTATTTCTCCACGGCCGAGGCCGGAGTCATGGCTCACGTCGCTCACATGGTGGCATATGTCTACACCTCCAGTCCGGTGACATGGGCGAACGCGACCACCGATCCACGCTTCGACATGGTCCTACCGCGCGGCATCGCGTCGGTGCTCGCCGACCTGAACGGACGCTGGGCCGTCCCCGGCCCCACGTACGGGGAAGCCATCGAAGGGATCGCACGCGCCATCAACGCAGGCTAGGATCAGTGCCTTGAGCGTCCGCCCCCGGGTGCCGGCGGACACTTCGTTGCCGTAGGCTGCCGGGAGTTGTAGGATCTGTGTTGCCCTGCTGAGGTATGCAAGATCATTCTCTGAGCCGGCGCTTTGGGAGGAGCCATGAGAGGCAAGCCTCGATCGCTCAGACCCGATTGGACCCGCAGCCTCACCCACACGGCTGTGAGGATCGCGACGATCTGCCTACTTGTTGTCGTCATGACTATGGTTGTAGCGGTACCCGCGCTCTATTCCGCCCCCAGTTTCTCCGACATCGACGACAGCCCCTACCGGGAAGGCATCCTCGATCTGGCCTCTCGAGGGATCATAAGTGGATATGCCGACGACCGTTTCGGACCCCTCGATCCGGTGACCCGTCAGCAATACGCCAAGATGGTCGTCCTTGCCGCGGGCTTCTCCTGCACCCCCGCGGACATCTGCCCCTTCACTGATGTGGAGAGGACTAAAGACGATAGTCTCTATCCCGATCATTTCGTGGCGGTCGCTTCGGCGCACGGCATCACGGTCGGCACCGGCCCTGGTCTGTTCTCGCCCTACGCGCACATCACGCGCTATCAAGTGATCTCCATGGCCGTGCGCGCCGCGAACGAACTGCAACCCAGCCTCCTGCAGACTCCGCCTTCCGCGTGGGAGGACCCCTCAGGCTGGGGCGATGATCCCACCCACGGCACGAACGCCCGTTTGGCCGAGTACGGCGGACTGCTCGAGGGACTGCCTCTCGAGTCTCTCTCTCCTTGGGAAGTGATGCCTCGGGGTGAGGTCGCCCAGATACTCCACAACTTGCTGGAGACCCTGGATGGCTCCTCTGTCACCACGACCGAAGGAGTGACCACCTCCAGCACCGGTACCTCGACCACCTCCTCCACCGACGGTTCGACCACCACCTCCTCCACCGACGGTTCGACCACGTCATCCACCAGCAGTTCGACGACATCCACCACTCAGTCCATCGGGACGATCGCCGGAAAGATACTCGACTACGACGGACATCCGGTGACCAGCGGGACCGTGCGGGTGTACGAGTATCGCGCCTTTCAGCCGCTGGGCGCACTCGTGGCGGAAGTACCCCTCAGTAAGACCGGTGCCTACGTGACCCCGGTCCTCTCCTTTGGAGACTACTGTCTGCTGACCCAAGGCACTCCCTATGTGGAAGAGTGGTACGGGGGCAAGTTCGAATGGGCTCTTCCTGAGACCAGCACCATCGTGCGGGTCGACCCGGGCCCGGTGTCCGGGATCGACTTCGTACTCGGCGACTATGCGCGGATCACCGGGAGAGCCGTCGATGAGTTCGGCAACCCTGTCGACGGCACAGTGCAGGCGATGCTGCCCAACCTTTCGGGAGCTATCGGAGGGACGGCGATCGCTCCTGATGGATCGTACGTTGTGGAGCCCATTACCCGAGCCTGCGTGCTGCGCACCTACTCCTGGCTTTGGGATGAGTGGTTCGACGACATCCGCGTGATCGACGATCCGGCGGCCACGAAGGCGACGGTCTTCGACCTGCGCCCGGGACAGACGGTCGACGGCGTCGATTTCGTCCTTGCCGACAAACATCTGTTGCAGGGCTTCGTCCTTCTGTCTGCGGGCGGGCTGGTGCCCAGGGGTGCCGTCCGGGCGGTCGATGTGGATTCCGGTGCGACCTTCGACGCGACTATCTCCCGAGGCTGGTACAGCTTCCCGGATCTCCCCCCCCGAGTCTACAAGATCCATACTGTCGACACCGGACTGATCGACGAGTGGCACCTCGACATCCCCTTCGAGAAGGACCCCGAGGGCGAGAATGCGACTCTGGTCGATCTCCGGAAGGTCAACGTCGTCCAAATCAGCTTCTCATTGGCCGCGCCGTAGCGGGAGTGACGTACAGCCGTCGGCGCTCCGCGGCCATGACCCTGACTCCCCATCCGACCAGGGGAAGACCGGCCGACCAGCGGACCTGAGTCCTGGCCCGGCGTCCGATGCGCCCGCGGTGTGGGGGCGGGATACTGAGATCGTCGGCCGGAGCAGCCGGTCGGGAGATAGGTAGGCTCGGATGGAGGTCTCCATGCACATCGAATACGTTCACGCCTCGAAATACGGAAACGGAGCCAAGGTCGCCGCGGAGTTCAAGAGAACGATGGAAGCCGGGGGTGATTCGGTCGCCATCCATCACGTCCAAGAGGTCGATCCGAAGAAGCTGCCGGTCGCCGACCTGTACGTGTTCAGCTCCCCGGGCCGTTTCGGCAAGCCGATCGGTCATATGCGGCGCGCCTTGAAGAAGGTGGGCCTACCCGCCGGCACGAGATATGCGGTCATGACCACCGAGGGACAGCCGCAACCCGACAAGAAGACCGGCCAGATGCCCACCGACGAGGAACTGGCCAAGCGCCAGCGCATCATCCCCATCATGAACGAGCTGCTCCAGAACAAGGGCCTGGTCCCCGTCGCCGAGGACAAGGTCTACGTTGGTGGCGACGGTTGGAAGGGCCCCATGGAAGAGGGCTGGGAGAAGAAGGTCGAAGCCTTCGCGGCCCGGCTGGCCCAAAGATCCTGACCCTGTGGACGGCTCCGCCGACGAGCGAGCAGCGGAACGAGGACGAGCGATGGGACGGGTACTCCTGCCGGAAAACAACGACCCCCCCGTCAGACCTGACGAGGGGGTCGGGATCGTACGCTTGTTGAAGGGAAGTCTAGAACCCGCTGCCGTCCGGGATTCCATCACCCGCGTTGGGGGCCGGGCCCACGCCCGAGGCGGTTCCAAAGGGCGCTTCCAGCCCGCTGCCGTCCGATACCCCGTCACCCGAGTTTGGGGCCGGACCCGGCGCGGCCACCGCGATGGCGACCATGCTCATGACAAGGAGTATCGTCACGACGATCAACGCAAGCACCCGACTCATTCCCTTGATCCTCATTGCCGCTCCTCTCGCTCTCTGCCGATTGGACTCACCGCGAAGGTCTCTGTGTTCGCCCCCGCGTCTACCACCCGGTCTACCTTAGGGTGCTATCGGCACGGACCGGGAAGACCATTAGTAGAAAGAGAGAAGACCCCCTTGCTGGAAGCGCGTGGGCGATGCAAGGCGGTTCCACCGAACCCAGGGAGGTGGGGATGAGATCCTGGAGCCGAGGTCGGCAGAGGGTCTTCGTGAAAGGCGGCAGCAGGCCCGTTGCCGGCGGCATCTCGGAGAAGGTCCGCATCCCCGTCAACGGCCTCGAGCAGGGGATGTTCATCCGAGGCGAAGACCGGACGAAGCCGGTGCTGCTCTTCCTTCACGGTGGGCCAGGCATGCCCGAGTACTTCCTCGACCAGACCCATCCCGCCGGCCTCGATCGCGATTTCGTGGTGTGCTGGTGGGAGCAGCGCGGAGCCGGGATGTCTTATCGCTCGGACATCCCCGAGGAGTCGATGACGGTGGAGCAGCTCATCTCCGACACCACAGCCGTGACCGACTACCTGCGCGAACGTTTCGACCGAGACAAGGTCTATCTCTTGGGACATTCCTGGGGGAGCTTCCTGGGCATCCAGGCGGCCGCACGGGCGCCGGACCGCTACCACGCCTACATCGGGATGGGACAGGTCTCGTATCAACTCCGATCCGAGACGCTGGCGTACGAGTACGAACTGGAGCGGTTCAGGGAGAGAGGGGACGCCAGGATGGCGCGCAGGCTCGAAAGGGCCCCGATCACCATGACCGCTCCCCTGCCGGGATCCTACATGAGGCTGAGAGACAGGGCGATGCACGATCTGGGCGTCGGCACGACCCGCGACATGAAGTCGGTGGTGACCGGCGTGTTCGTGCCCGTGTGGCGCACCAAGGCCTATACGATGAAGGAGAAGGTGGACATCGGGCGCGGCAAGTCGTTCTCGCGCCGCCTGCTTTGGGACACGTTCCTGAACACCGACCTCACCGTCGAAGTGACGGAACTCGAGATCCCGGTCTACCTCTGCCACGGCGCGTATGACTACACCGTCTCGTACGCAGGAGCCAGGTCGTATTTCGAGAAGTTGGCGGCGCCGACGAAGGGCTTCTACACGTTCGAACGGTCCGCGCACAGCCCCGCCTTCGAAGAGCCTGAGAAGATGCGTCGTATCCTGAGAGAAGACGTTCTGACCGGCGGTAACCGGCTCGCCGACGGCCCCTAAGGGAGAGCGTAGTTGCGCCAGCAAGATCCCGCCGGCAGACGGACGGCTTGGTCTAGCTCGACGACCCGTCCTTGGCCAGCCTCGCCAGGATCTCTTCGTTGATCTTCTCGATGCGCAGTATCTGCTGGGCCTGCTGTTCGAGCTGCTTCAGTATCTGCTCCGTATCTGCGAAAGACTTCTGATTCACCAGGTAGTCGTTCTCCGCCCGTGCCTCCGCGTGCCTCCCTTGTAGGTTCTGCCCCACCATGATCAAGGGCATGAGCATGATCTGGATGACGTTACATATGAGCAGATAGGCGACGAAGGCGGGAAAGGGATCGAATGCGTGCAGGTGAAGAGCGCTCACCTTGCTGGCCAGGATGTTGTATCCGCACCACACCACCGTCCAGCCGACGATGATGAAGAAGAATCCCATGGTACCGATATGATCGGTGATGGCGATGGCCACCCTATCCAGGGCTGAGAAGCTCTCTGCCACCGCTTGGTTGGTGGGAGCACCTTGCTTGGCTGCGTCGACGGCAGCTCGATAGGCTTTTCGTCGCGATCCGATCACGTCGGCCTCCTATCCTCCGGCAGTAGAGAGTACCGCCACACTATCAGGGCCGGGGGGGCGGGGACCGAGGCGTCCTCTCGCTCGTCCCGAGATCGCCCGATCCGCTGATCCGTTCCAGCAGTCGAACGCCACCATTCCCCCTCAAGCTCTCTCCAGATGGGCCGATACGTTCAACAGTGCAAGGAAGAACCCAAAGAGATGAGACGGCAAAGGAGCCTCGAGTGATGTCCAACAGACCGAGATGTCAAGCAGGCTTCACCCTCATAGAGTTGCTGGTCGTGATCATCATCATCGCCATCTTGGCGGCGATCGCCATCCCGGTCTATCTCGGCCAGCGTCAGAAGGCCGAGGATTCTGCCGCCAAGAGCGTGGTCCGCAACGCCATGATCGCCGTAGAATCGGCGTACACCGACGCCGGTGACTTCACCGCGATCACGGAAGAGGCTCTGGCCGCGATCGAACCTTCCATCCAGTGCATCGATGCGGCCAACGCCGCGACCGCTCCGACCGCCGACGCGGAAGCCAGCGCGGTGAACTGGCACGCCACCGATGCGGAATCATACGAGCTTGGCAGTCTGTCTCACTCTGGTCATACCTTCGGCGTGGCTGTGGACAAGGGCGCCGACGGCGGCAACACCTTCTACATCAACGGAGCCGTCCACGCCTGGTAGGCGGTCGGCGACTGATCCGCGCCGGCGAGACGCGCACCACCCCTGATCTGCCGGCGTTCTATCCGGCCAACCCCGGAACATTGGCAAGATTCCACAAGATCTGAGCCACCTCGCCTCGAGTGGCGGGCTGCCACATCCATGTCGCTGGATCGCCGCTGCCCTGGAGACCGCTCATCAGGCCGTTGAACTCGGCCAGTTGAGCATTGTAGCCGTGGGTGGGATCGTTGAAGGTGCGGAAGACACCCCAACCGGCGTAGTACGCGGCGTCGGGAGCCTGTAGGCCGGCGGTGTAGTTCTGCGCCGCCCGCACCGCCATAGTGACCACCTGCGCCCGGGTGATGTTGAGATAGGGACCGTACTTCCCGCCTCCGATGCCGTTGGTGATCCCGTACGCGGCCGCCACGGCCACGTAGTTGTCGGGATAGAGGGTGGAGGGACCACCTGAGGACACGTCGCTGAAGTAGCAGATATCCGCTTCCGAGCAGGGGAAACCGAGAGTACCGACGATCATCTTGGCGAACTGCTGGCGGGTGACCAGATTGCTCGGACGGAAGCTGTTGTCGGGATATCCGTTGATGATGCCCGCGCCGGCCATGCCCTCGATGGCGTCGTGATAGGGATGGTTCGGGGGCACGTCCCAGAAGGTCTGGCCGCCACCACCGCCGCCCGCACTGCCGGGCATTATCTTCACCAGCAGCATCTCTTCGCCACCAGCGCCGAACGAGTACGTGTGGCCGGTGAGCACGTAGCCGCCGTCCGCGGTCTTGTTCCCATCCCATACGCTTTCGTCGTCAGAACCACCCCAGATGAGTTCCCAAAGCTGGTCGCCGCTCGAGTTCAGGGTGAACAGCCAGAGATCCGATCCGCCCTGGCCCTGCGAATAGGTGAAGCCTCCGACCAGATAGCCGCCGCCGGGAAGCGCAAAGACGACGCCGGCGAAGTCAGAACTGGTACCCCCGTAGACTTTGCTCCATTGCTGGTTCCCGGAAGCGTCGGTCTTCACTACCCACGCGTCGGCGAAGCCGGAGGGGCTCGCGTAGTAGTCGCCGGCGAGGATGTACCCCCCGTCGCCGGTCTGCTCGACGAACATGAACTCGCCACTGCCCGGCAGACCGGGATCGTAGGTCTTGGCCCAGGACAGGTTGCCGTTCGCGTCGGTCTTGATGAGCCAGCCGTCGTTCGCGCCCGATCCGAACGAGTCCGTGCTCCCAGCTATCACGAAGCCGCCGTCCACCGTACGAAGGACCTGGTGCTCGAGATCCGTGCCCCCTCCACCGAAAGTCTTGCTCCACTGGAGGTTGCCCGAGGCGTCGGTCTTGACGAGCCAGACGTCCTCGTCGCCACCGCTCGCGGAGTCGATGGTGCCGGAGATGACGTAGCCGCCGTCCGGTACCTGGATCATGTGGTCGAACCAATCTTTGTCGCCACCACCGAAGGTCTTGCTCCACTGCTGGTTGCCGGAAGCGTCCAACTTGATGAGCCAGCCCTGGCTCGTTCCGGGGAGCGTCCCTTGGCTCTGGGCGGCCACTGCATACCCGCCGTCCGCGCTCTGCAGAACCTCGTAGGCGGAGTCCCATCCGCCCCCGTCGAACGTGGCGCTCCACAACCAGTTCCCCGAGTTGTCCGTCTTGACCACGAAGACGTCGACCTGGTTCGGGCTGGGGCCGTTCTGGATGCCGCCCGCAAGGATGTACCCGCCGTCCGAGGTCTGCTCCACCGACTGCGCCCACTCATCGCCGGGGCCACCATAGGCGTTGGCCCAGTCGACGCTGGGATCGGTGACGGCCAGGGCTACGCCCGCAGTCAAGAACAAGATGAGCGTCGCACACAACGCGGTCAGGATGGTGATCCTCGGAATGGTCATGGCGCCCTCCGGTGCTCATGCCGAGGCGACCGAGTACGCGTGGCCACCCGACTGTTTGGGTCTTGTGGTAGCCGAAACCCTATCAGACCGGCATTGAAGAGTGAACCTCGCCCGTGCTCCCCGGCCCGGCCGGCCGGAGAATCCCTCATCCATTCAGGTACCTATCAGCAAGACGTGCGACAATATGGACGACCATGCTTCTATGTACCAGCGAGGAGAGTATTCGGAATGCCTAGTTGGCTAGGTCCTTGGGAGATCCTCATCGTCGTCGTGATCATCCTGCTCATCTTCGGGGGGAAGTTGATCCCGCGGCTCGGCTCTTCACTCGGTCGCTCGCTCCTTGGACTCAAGAAGGGTATCCAGGAGGGCGAAGAAGGCTTCAAGACGGCGATCAAAGAAGATACGAAGGTCGACGCCAAGGCCGAGGGTGATGGTGCGTCCTCCAAGCCGGCGGATGATGGATCTGAGAACAAGAGCGTAACCGGCGCCCAAGAGGCCGAGGAGAACTGACCGGCCGCCCGTCCTCGGACGTTCGACTCGCCTCCGTGTGCCGACGTGCCGGGAGTCTGACGCGACCATGACGATGAAGAACGCTCTGTATGCACAGTCCGGTGGGGTCACGGCCGTCATCAACGCGTCCGCCTGCGGCGTCATCGAGACGGCGCGCAAGCACCCCGAGAGGATCGGCAGGGTCTTCGCCGGCCGCAACGGCATCATCGGGGCCCTCACCGAGGACCTCATCGACACCTTCCAGGAATCGGATGCGGACATCGCCGCGTTGCGCCATACGCCCTCGGGGGCGTTCGGGTCCTGCCGGTACAAGCTCAAGAGCCTCGAGCAGAACCGCCGTGAATACGAACGGCTGATCGAGGTCTTCAAGGCTCACGACATCGGCTACTTCTTCTACAACGGCGGAGGTGATTCCGCCGACACCTGCCTCAAGGTCTCGCAACTGTCGGAGACGGTCGGATTTCCCCTCCAGGCCATCCACGTGCCCAAGACCGTCGACAACGACCTCCCGATCACCGACAACTGCCCCGGCTTCGGTTCGGTGGCCAAGTACATCGCCGTCTCCACCCGGGAGGCCAGCTTCGATGTCCGCTCGATGGCCAAGACATCCACGAAGGTCTTCGTACTCGAGGTGATGGGACGCCACGCGGGCTGGATCGCCGCCGCGGGTGGCCTGGCGTCGGACGCCGACACCGAGATCCCCATCGTCATCCTGTTCCCGGAGGTGGGATTCGACAAGGCCCGATTCCTTGCCAAGGTCGATTCGCTCGTGAAGAGGTCCGGGTACTGCAGCGTCGTGGTCTCTGAAGGCGTGAGGAGCCCCGACGGCACCTTCCTGGCCGACCAAGGGTTGAAGGACGCTTTCGGGCACGCGCAACTGGGCGGGGTCGCCCCTGTGGTGGCCGATATCATCCGCGAGGGTCTGGGTCTGAAGTACCACTGGGGCGTGGCTGATTATCTACAGCGCGCCGCCCGCCATATCGCATCGGCGACAGATGTAGAGCAGGCCTACGCCATGGGCAAGGCCGCCGTGGAGCTCGCGCTGGCCGGAAGGAACTCCGTCATGCCGACGATAGTGCGAACATCCTCCAGCCCCTACGAGTGGCACGTGGGGGCGGCGGAGCTCTCGGAGGTGGCGAACGTCGAGAAGATGATGCCCGAGACCTTCATCACCGAAGATGGCTTCGGGATCACCGATGCGTGTCGGGAGTACCTGCTTCCCTTGATCCAGGGGGAGGCGTACCCGCCCTACAGAGACGGGCTACCCGACTACGTGACGCTGAGGAACGCCCCCGTCGAGAAGACGCTCCCCGAGTTCGAGCTCTAAGGATCCGGCCGCGCCCAGGGTCCGGGCCGCCTACTTCTTCTTCATCCTCCGGGTGGCAGCCAGGGGAGCCACGGCTATCCATAGCGTGATGGTCACCAGCATCGAATCCACGTAGCCGAGGTCGGGAAGACCGAGTTTGCCGGAGATCGGCCCCCACAGCAACATGAAGAATAACGAGCTGAGAAAAAAGCCCGGTACAGCCCCGAGAATGCTGAAATAACCCACGGTGTGCCTCCTTTGAAGTCCGGTGTCCGATCCGAGAGCGACTCGCTCTCTCCGCGCTCCAGCCTAATAGAAGGCCATCCGCCGCGCAAGGATGTCGTCGCGGGTCTACAGCTCCGCGCCGCCCCAGCCGAGCTCAGCCGGCCGACTTCTGCCCGAACACCTTCCCGTAGTCGTGGCACGCGCGCATGCCTTCGCTCGTGTCGACGACGGCTTCGAGGAGATTGAACGACCCGAGGTCGAAGGGCTGCATCTTGTACACGAACTGCATGGTGTCGAAGACCATGGCTGGTGCGTCCCCGCTATGGGTGTACGAGCCGAAGGCGCCTGCCAGTTTCCCCTCCAGTTCCGCCCCGCGGGCCAAGAAGAGAAAGTTCTTCATGGGCCCGGCCATGTCCCTGTGATAGGTGGGCGAACCGAAGATGTAACCGTCGTATCCTGCGAGATCTTCGACGTCCTTCATCTCGGAGGTCTTCTTGGTCACCGCCTCCCCGCCGGCGAACCGCACGCCTTCGGCGATATATCCGGCCATCTTCTCGGTCTTTCCGGTCAGCGAGTAGTAGACGATGAGGACCTTGCCCATTTCGTTCCTCCCCTGAGACGACGTCGGGCGTCACCAGACGCCCATGGAATGAGGGCTTCCCGCGATCACGGCGGGCACTTGGCGCATACCGAACGGAACTGCATCGTGCTGAGATAGCGGTCTCCCCGATCGGGGAGGACGGCGACGATGGTCCCGTGGTCGATCATCGTGGCGAGCCGCAGAGCCACGGCGACAGCCGCTCCGCCTGACGTACCCACGAACAGACCCTCCTTCGCCGCCAGCAGCTTGGTCGTCTCGAAGGCCTCGCCGTCGTCGACCGTCTCCTTGAGGTCGAGTTCCTCCGGATGGTAGATACCCGGCACCATCGATTCGGTCATGTTCTTCAGCCCTTGGATCGTGTGACCCTTCACCGGTTCGACGCCCACGACCTTGACGGAGGGTTTCACCGATTTGAGATACCGTCCGACTCCCATCAGCGTACCTGCCGTACCCATGCCGGCGACGAAGTAATCAACCCGACCGTCACACTGCCGGTAGATCTCGGGACCCGTCGTCTCGAAATGGGCGAGCACGTTGGCCTCGTTGTCGTACTGGTTGGGCATGTAGTACTTACCCGGCGATGCCTGCATGAGCGCGTGGGCTTGGCGGATGGCCCCGTCGATGTTCTCCTTGGCCGACGTGAGCACGACCTCAGAACCGAACCCCTCCAGGATGAGACGCCGTTCCGTGCTCACGCACTCGGGCATGCAGAGCTGCACCTCGTACCCCTTGGCTGCGCCGATCATGGCCAGAGCGATACCGGTGTTCCCGGAGGTCGCTTCAAGGATGACCTTGCCCTTGGTCAGCTCGCCGCTCCGCTCGGCCTGCGTGATCATGTAGAGGGCGGGACGGTCCTTCACCGATCCCCCGGGGTTGCAGCCCTCGAGCTTGCATAGGATCCTGACATCGGGGTCCGGACTGAGATTGGCCAACTCCACCAGGGGCGTGTCGCCGATCGCCTGCAATAGATCCACCAGAGGTTCTCCCGGTATTCTTCGTGGGGGCCAGTGTCGACATGATGATGCTATCAGCTATTCCCGGCGGGACTGCGATGGTCGGACCTCGAGAAACCGATCCACCTTCCCCCGTGCTCATGAGACCCATTCTGACAGGCGGGATCGGACGGGTCGAGCGCCGAAGGCGTACTATGGTGCCGATGAGCATCACGTACACGCCCATCGGAGTCATCAGGAGCGAGCACACGCTCGCCACCGCCACCCCCATCCAGCCCGTGTTCGCCAAAGGCTGTCGCGGCAGGGTGGAAGTCCTGTCTGAGTTCGTAGAGGGGCTTCGCGACCTCGAGGGCTTCTCGCACATCTACCTGGTCTACTCTCTCGACCGGGCCGGACCGGCGACGCTGCTCGTCGAGCCGTTCATGGACGACCAGGTGCGGGGTGTGTTCGCCACTCGAGCTCCATCCCGGCCGAACCCCATCGGCCTCAGCATCGTGGAGCTCCTCGAGATCGAAGGTGGCACGCTCCTCGTGGATGGCGTGGACGTGCTCGACGGGACGCCGCTTCTCGATATCAAGCCCTACTCGAAGCGTTTCGACCGCATCGACGGCACGCGTAACGGCTGGCAGGACGGCGTCGACGACCAGACCGCCGTCCGACGCGGCCTTCGCGACTATGGTGGACCGCGACCGGAGACGCCGTCGCCCGGCGTGCCGACGGCGGCTGCGGCGGCGCACGACACGGTTCCGCCACCCGGCGCGGAAACGGAGTGCGCCTCGTGTACTGAAAGGATCTGCGAGCAAGGTGCCGACTGCTATGGATTCGCCGAACACATGACCTCCGCATATTGCCGTCTCGATCCGTCCGAATCCACGCTCATGAGGGCGGCAGCTGAAGTCGAAGCCGTCGGATACATCCAATGGCCCCGCGCTCAGGAGATCATCGAACTCTGCCGCCGTGCCGGATACCGACGCGTGGGGATCGCTTTCTGTGCCGGACTGGCTGAGGAGGCAGCCGTGTACGCCGAGATGCTGGCACCGGAATTCACCGTGTCGTCGGTCTGCTGCAAGGTGTGCGGCCTTCCCAAGACCGATCTCGCCCTCCCCCGGCTCCACGAAGACGATCCCGGTGAGGTGATGTGCTCCCCGATGGCCCAGGCCGCTCTTCTCGAACGGGCCGGTACCGAACTGAATGTGACCATCGGCCTGTGCGTCGGGCACGACGCCCTCTTCGCCCGCCATTCACACGCACCTGTCACCACGCTGGTGGCGAAGGACCGCGTTCTCGGCCACAACCCCGTGGCCGCGCTCTATTCCGGGTACTGGCGACGCAAGCTCGGGGAGGACTGATGCAGACTCGCAGACTGGGCAAGGACCTCGTGGTGTCGGCGATCGGGCTCGGCTGCATGGGGATGACGGAATGTTACGGAGCCTGCGACGAAGCCGAGGCTCTCGCCACCATCGACCGTGCGCTCGATCTGGGGATCGACCTCATCGACACCTCGGACATGTACGGCGCGGGCGAGAACGAGAAGCTCGTCGGCCGGGCCATCGGCCGGCGACGCGGCGAGGTGATGCTCGCCACCAAGTTCGGCAACGTCCGCGGCCCGAAGGGCGAGTTCCTCGGGGTAGACGGGCGCCCCGAGTACGTCAGGCAGTCGTGCGAGGCCAGCCTCCGGCGCCTGGGCGTCGATACCATCGACCTCTACTATCAACACCGGGTCGACAAGAACACCCCCATCGAGGAGACCGTCGGGGCCATGTCGGAGCTGGTGGACGAAGGCAAGGTCCGCTTCCTGGGGCTGTCGGAAGCGGGCGCGGTGACCATCCGTCGCGCCTGCGCCGTGCACCCCATCGCCGCGCTGCAGTCAGAGTACTCCTTGTGGACGCGCGATCCTGAGGGAGAAATCCTCGACACGTGCCGGGAACTCGGCGTCGGCTTCGTCGCGTACGCTCCGCTCGGCCGAGGGTTCTTGGCGGGCCGCTTCAAGAGCGCCGACGATCTCGATGAGGGCGACTGGAGAGCGCATCACCCCCGCTTCGAAGGGGACAACCTGAAGGCCAATGTGCGGTTGGCCGAGACCGTGGGCTCCCTGGCCAAGCTGAAGGGGTGTACCCCTGCCCAGCTCTGTCTGGCCTGGGTCCTCTCCCGGGGTGACGACGTCGTCCCGATCCCCGGCACCAAACACACCCGCTACCTGGAAGAGAACGTGGGCGCCCTGGACGTCCGGTTGGACGCTGAGGACACAGCGCTACTCGAAGACGCGTTCCGGCCCGGCGTCGCTGCCGGCGACCGCTACCACCCCGGAGGGATGAAAGCGCTGGGTCTCTAGACGTTGTAGACTTCGCGCCCCAGGGTCTTGACCCAGTTCGCCGCCAACACCTTCTGAGCTTCCTCGGTCTTGTCGACGCCCAGGATGACGATGGCGTTGTTGCTGATCCTCCCCAGGTGAGGATAGAGGTAATGGACGTTGATCCCGGCCGCCTTGAGAGGCTTCAGCACGGCGGTCGTGGCGCCCGGGTGGTCCGGTATCTCGACGGCGATCACGTCGGTCTCTTTCGGATGGTGACCGGCAGCGATCAGGATGTTCTTCGCCTTCTCGGGATCGTCGACGACGAAGCGCACCGTACTGATGTCGGATGTATCGGCCACCGAGATGGCTCTGATATTGACGCCTTCTTGTCCCAGGGCCTCGCTGATGGTGGAGAACGTTCCCGGAACGTTGTCCAGGCTGACGGAGAGTTGTTTGATTACCACGCGCTTACTCCTGATTGTGGTTGTAGCCGAGGGCGAGTGCCTGTCGATTGAGCTCGATGAGCTTCGCCTTGCCCGCGCCGAGGATCTGCTCCAGATTCTCGAGCATCTGCTCATACGAGATCATGTGGCTCGCCCGGATGAGGGCCCCCAGCATGATCATGTTGGCCACCCTTTGGTTGCCCAGCGTCTCGGCCAGTTCGCTCGTGGGGACGCGAAGGATCTCAATGTCGCTCCGAGCCGACTCTGTGTTCACGATCGACGAGTTCACGCAGAGGAGCCCCCCGGCCTGCAGGACACTCTGGAACCGCGCGAACGAGGGCTGGTTCATCGCCACGACGAATTCCGGGTCGGACGCCACCGGGGACGCGATCTCCTCGTCAGAGACCACCACCGTGCAGTTGGCCGTGCCGCCCCGCACCTCGACCCCGTAAGCCGGTAGGTAGGTGACGTACTTGCCTTCGAGCATGGCCGCGCTGGCCAGGGTCGATCCCATCGAGAGGACTCCCTGTCCACCGAACCCGGAGAAGATGGTGGTCAGGAGCATGAGACCTCCTTCACCACGCCCAGAGGGAACTGCTTGCTCATGACGTCGTCCACCCAGGTGCAGGCCTCGAGCGTCCCCACCTTCCAGGCGGTCGGGCAGGGGGAGAGGATCTCGACGAGGGAGAAGCCGCATCCGTCGATCTGGCGCTGGAACGCCTTGGCGATGGCCTTCTTGGCCTTGCGGACGGCAGCCGGCTTGTTCACGGCGACGCGCTCCAAGTACGAGGTGCCGTCGAGGTTGGCGAACACCTCGCAGATCCGCACGGGATGGCCGGCGATGAAAGAATCCCGACCGATGGGGGTGGTGGTCGTCACCTGGTCGAGAAGCGTCGTCGGCGCCATCTGGCCGCCGGTCATGCCGTACACACCGTTGTTGACGAAGATCACGGTGATGTTCTCGCCCCGGTTGGCGGCATGGAACCCCTCGGCGGTGCCGATGGCGGCGAGGTCGCCGTCGCCCTGGTAGGAGAACACCAGGTTGTCGGGCAGCACGCGTTTGATACCGGTCGCCACCGCCGAACCACGGCCGTGGGCCGACTCGATCACGTCGATCTCGAAGTAGTTGTAGAGGAGCATGCCGCACCCCGCGGGAGCGACGCACACCGCCTTGCTCCCCAGGTCCATCTCCTCGAGCACTTCCATGAGAAGCCGGTTGATGATGCCGTGACCGCATCCGGGACAGTAATGGAAATGGGCTTCCTTCAGCAGCTTCGGCCGCTTGTAGACGGTCTTCATCGCTTCTTCCTCTTGCCTGCGGATTGCGCCTGATAGTAGTGTCGGGAGATGATCCGGTAGATCTCGATGGGCATGGGGACGACGCCCCCCGGCCTTCCGTAGAAATGGACGTTGGCCTTGCCCTCCAGGGCGAGCCTCACATCGTCCACCATCTGACCGGAACTCATCTCGAAGACGAAGAACTCGTGGACGGTCTTCGCCAGCTCCCGGATGGCCTTCGCGGGGAAGGGCCAGAGGGTGATGGGCCTGATCATGCCTACCTTCAGACCATCCTCGCGCGCCCTCCTGATGGCGCCTTTGGCGATCCGGGCACCGATGCCGTAGGCGACCACGATCATCTCGGCGTCCTCGATCAGATAGGTCTCGTAGCGGACCTCGTTCTGTTCCATACGCTGGAACTTACGGAAGAGCTTCCAGTTGTGCTCCTCCTCGAGTTTGGTGTCGAAGATCAGTGAGTGGATGTTCCGAGCCGGCCGGCCGTCGGCCCCGTCGAGAACGTAGTCCTTCTCATAGTCGGGCGGCCGCTTGAGCACGTCGAAATCGACCGGCTCCATCATCTGGCCCAGCATGCCGTCGCCCAGGATGATCACGGGGTTGCGATACTTGTCGGCCAGATCGAAAGCGAGGGGTACGACTTCGGTCAGTTCCTGTACCGATCCGGGAGCCAGGACGATGGTCTTGTAGTCGCCGTGGCCTCCGCCCTTCGTCGCCTGGAAGTAGTCGGACTGCGCGGGCGAGATGTTCCCCATGCCAGGCCCGCCCCGGACCATGTTCACGACCACCGCCGGGAGTTCGTCGGCCACCAGGTAGGAGATCCCTTCCTGCTTGAGACTGATGCCGGGACCGCTCGACGAGGTCATCGTCCGGGAACCGGCCGCCGCTGCACCCAGGACCATGTTGATGGCAGCGATCTCACTCTCCGACTGGATGAAGACGCGGCCCTCTTCGACCATACGTCTCGCCATGTGCTCGGTGAGTTCGTTCTGCGGGGTGATGGGATACCCGAAGTAGCTGGTGCAGCCGGAAAGGATCGCGGCCTCGCCCAGGGCGGCGTTCCCGCTCATGAGGACCTTCATAGCTTCGTCACCTCGATCGCCACTTCGGGGCACATGAGAGCGCAGATGCCGCATGCATTGCATCCCCCTCCGTCATCGAAGACGGCGACGAAGTACCCCTTCGAATTCAACTCCTCCGAAAGGGAGATGCATTTATTGGGACAGAGTTCGATGCAAAAGAGACAGGCCTTGCACCGCTCCTTGTCTATTTGGACGGACCCTTCCAACGATGGTTACCTCCGAACGCTTCCCTGCAGAACCTGAAGAATATTACCGGAATAGCCCTCGCAGGGTCGGAATAGCCAGCACAGGGCCGGGATGACGGCACGGGGTCGGGACGAGTGCGTAGAGTCCGGACGAGTGCGTAGGGTCCGGACGAGCGCCGAACCTCAGTCCTCCTCGCGCCAATGCCAGTCGCGGTCGCCCTTGAGGACGTTGGCGTTCATCTCGTTGCTCAGGTGGACGAGATGCGCGCCCCGGAAGCGCTCGGCCATCGCGTAGTAGAACTCGCCGATGCTGTCGGTCTTGGCCAGCTCCTCTTCGGTCGCGACGAGATAGTCCCTGGTGAAATCGAGCGAACTGCGGTCGAAAGGCATCCCGGGCTTCTGATGGCCGGGGATGATCACTTCGGCGCCCATCTTCTCGATCTTGTCGATCTCCTTGATCCACTGGGCCCGTTCTTCGGCGGTGATCTCACAGGTGAACGGGTGGGCCTGGTTGAACAGCACGTCGCTCGCGTAGAGGGTCTTGATCGAGGGGATCCATACCATCGTGTTGTAGCGCATGTCCCCGATGACCTTCGGGATGATCTCGAGCCGCTCTCCTTCGAGTTCGATGAAGTCCTCCTCCAAGGATTCCACGTGCACCGTCTTCCGGCAGACGTTGTGGGGGCCTATCACGCTCTCCCAGATCTCCATCTTGCCGAAGAACTGGTCGTTGATGATGTCGGCCTCCGACGGGACGGCCACCACCCGCGCCTCGGGGAACGCCTCGGCTATCGTGCCGACCCCGAAATAGTGATCGGGATGAGCATGCGTCAAGTAGATCGTCGTGAGCCGTTTGCCCGTATCGAGGATCTCGGCGACGACCCTATGGGCATTCGACAACGTCCACTGTGCGTCGATGAGGACGGCTTCGGCCTTGCCCATGACGATGACCGAGGCCACCTCGAACCCCGGCTCGTCGCAGAAGAGGACCTTGGTCGACAGTGAACTCGTCCCGCTGGCGTTCAGTCTGATCTCCATGAAGCTCTTCTCCGATGCTCGGTTTTTTGCGAGTCTAGCATCCAGACGAAGACACCCGTCGGCCAAGCCGGTCCTCGCACGCGGGCAGCTCGGAACGCCTGCATCTTCGCCCGCTCCGGCGAGGCCTGCAGGAGCGTAGGATGAGAGTCAGCGACTCGCCGAAGCAGAGGGGACGCCCCGTGCGCAGATCGACACAGACGGCGGTCATCGTCGCCGTCGTCGCATTGCTGAGTTCCCTCGCGGGTGGCCTCACAGCCTGCGCCGAAGACGGCACCCAGGGCGACACCACCACCCTCACCACCTTGGCGCCGCCGGCGACCGACATGCCCGACGGCCCTTCGGAGGGCACGACCACGGTGCCGATAGGAGACCCCGATCCCACCGTCCCCGAGTCCCAGACGCGCGCGCTCACCTTCATCGGCCCCGCCTCCACCGCTATCGTGCAGGCCTTGCGACAGATCGTGATGGACTCGGGGAGCGACGGACAAGAAGTCCTCGACGACGTGGCCCGGCTCGCGGCCGGCCCGCATGCAGAGGTGCCGTTCTCGGAACTGGATGGACTGGGAGGCTTCGGGTTCGCCGCCGGGGCTGACACCAGTCAGCCGATCGCCGTCGCGACGGCGGGTGACGGAGGCGACCTCGTCGTCTTCGCGTTCAGCATCACGGGCGACCCGGACGCCACCACCATCGTCGGCTTCGAGCGCGGGACGGGTCGCGTGCTGTTGGTGGAGGGACCGCTCCCGATCTCCGACTCCACCGGGAACGTCACCACCGTCCCCTAGGGCCTTCCCGGGTCACGGGGTACTATGAGCCCGACCCGACCTCCAAGCGGATCGACCGTTCCGCTGATGAAAGGGGCAGTGCGATGGCGAAGCAACCGGACGACCTGGTCTTCACGAGAGCGGTGCCGCCCGTCGAGGGGGGATATCCGGGGTTCAAGCCCCGGACGGTGAAGACGCAAGGCATGATCATCGAGTACGACGTGGCCGTGCCGATGCGTGACGGCGTGACCATCTACATCGACGTGTACCGGCCGGACAGTCCCGAGCCCTTCGCCCCCATCCTCGCCTGGGGCCCCTACGGCAAGCACGGGCGGGTCCTCATGTCGCATCTCGGGAATACGGGACTGCGAGACGAGGACTTCAACGAACACACCAAGTTCGAAGCCCCGGACCCCGTCTACTGGTGCCACCATGGGTACGCCGTCATCAATCCCGACCCCCGGGGAGCCTGGAACTCGGAGGGCGACCTCACCTGGATGAGCGAGCAGGAGGTCGAAGACATCTACGACCTCATCGAGTGGGCCGGCACCCGGGATTGGAGCAACGGCAAGGTGGGGATGATGGGCGTCTCCTATCTGGCCTGGAGCCAGTGGAAGGTCGCGGCCGCGCACCCGCCCCACCTGGCGGCGATCAACCCTTGGGAAGGGGTCAGCGACTTCTACCGCGAGTTCGCCTTCCACGGGGGTATGCAGGACACGCTCTTCTGCCCCATGTGGCAGAACGCGGTCAGTTTCTCGACCACCCGGGTGGAGGACTTTCTCGCCATGCAGAGGCTCCATCCTCTCTACGACGACTATTGGGCCGGCAAGAACGCGGATCTGTCGAAGATCACCGTTCCCGCGTTCGTGGTGGCATCGTGGACCGATCATGGGCTCCACAACCGGGGGACGTTGGAGGGGTTCAAGCAGATCGCCTCCAAAGACAAGTGGCTCATCGTCCACGGCCGGAAGAAATGGTGGCACTTCTACCAGATGGAGAGCGTCGAGAAGCAGCGGCAGTTCTTCAACCGTTTCCTCAAGGGTATCGAGACCGACAACCGCGTGATGGAGTGGCCTCGAGTGACGATCGAGATCAGGGAGAAGTACTACGTCGGCGAGACCCGCACCGAGAACGAGTGGCCCCTCGCCCGCACCCAGTACACCAAGTACTTCCTCGACGCGGCAAAGGGGACTCTTTCGAAGACCCATCCGAAGGCCGAGGCCGACTGCGGTTACCGAGTGGACGATCCCCTGGACAAGACTCAGAACGCGCTCTTCGACTACCGGTTCGCCGAGCGTACCGAGTTCACCGGCCATGCCAGCCTGCGGCTCTGGGTACAGGCGGACGGCAGCGACGACATGGACATCTTCATCGCCCTCGAGAAGATCGACCGAGCCGGATACCGAGTCCCGTTCGCCTTCTTCGGTAACCACGACGACGGACCCGTGGCTCTGGGTTGGCTACGCGCGTCCCATCGGGAGCTCGACGAGGATCGGTCCACGCCCGGGCAGCCCTGGCACACCCACGCCCGAGAGATCAAACTCCGCCCGGGCGAGATCGTACCGGTCGACATCGAGATCTGGCCCACGAGCATCCTCTTCGAGGAGGGAGAGCGGCTCCGCCTGGTGATCCAGGGAAGCGACATCTACTTCTATCCCTCGGAGATGCACACGAATGGGCACCAGGACACGGTGAACAAGGGCAGACATGTCATCTACGCGGGAGGGACGTACGACTCCCACCTGCTCCTGCCGGTCATCCCGCCGCAGAAGGCTCAGTAGATCCAGGGGACGATCCGCCGGGGCACCAGCCTCCGGTACTCGGTCCAGAGTTCACCGTACTTGACGGCGCAGCGGCGCTCGTCGGCGCGCTCTCGAGGTACGAGCAGGGCCACGTAGTACAACGGATAGAGCCAGACGGCCCAGCGGCCGGGGTAGCCGAGCGCCAGGGTGAGTCCGGTCGCCATGAGGATCTCGCCCAGGTAATTGATGTGCCGGGAGACCCCCCAGAAGCCGCTGGAGAGGAGTGTGTGCGTCCCGTCGCCCAAGGTCCTCGGCTTCATGAAGCCGAGGAAGGCGCGCTCCGGCCGGGTCTTGAAGGAGAACTTCTGCATGTTGGCGCCGCGAGCCAGGCTCCAACCCGCGAAGAAGACGACGGCGAATATCACGAGGAGCCAGGGAGGCGTGCCTGGATCGGGCAGGCCGGCCGTCACCCACAAACCCACGGCGTAGAAGTAGGGGTAGAAGGCGAAGCAGCCCCAGATCAGTTTGAACCCGACCCGCTCGGCGAAGATGTCGTACGTGTAGAGATGGACCCTCTCGAAGACCAGGTAGTCGACGACGAACCAGAAGAAGATGACGCAGTAGACAAGCACCCCCGGGGAGGCGTCCGACCAGCCGAACGTGAGTATGTGGTGCGCGGTGAACGAGAGCAGGTTCAGGGCCAGCATGGCGGCGCCGATCAGGTAGAGGAACATCTTCGCGTCGACCCTGGCCCCCAGGAACTGCCGGTTCTCCCTCCGGCCCAGGTAGAGCTCGATGGGGAAGAAACGCCCCAGACCCCGTTCGGGCAGCACCAGCGCCAGACTGAGGAGCACACCGAGGAGGCAGGAGCCGATCAGCCCCGACCAGCGATGCAGGTAGAGCCAATCCCAGTCGAGGACCCCGGTGACACCGAACACGACCCATAGCACCGCCAGCGCCGCGAGCACCAGCGGTCCGTTGAGGCGGTATTCGAGCGGTCTGCCGGTTTGAGCGTCACTCACGTAGCCGACCACCGTGCGCGCCGGCAGGACGAGATGCAGCGCCAGGATCAGCGCATACACGATCCAGGGGGCGAAGAACCCCGCGGCGAAATCACTCATGATGCTCCCTCGTCCTTCTCTGTGGGGGTTTGCGGAGCGGCCGCCCGCGTTGCTGGGCGCGGCGAAGCCGGGGCGGGCGCCGGCGCCAAGTCGCGGGTGGAACCGGCCATGATGGCGATCGCCGCCCGGCGGGGCAGCATGTGGCCCATGAACACGTTCGCCAGGCGATTGACGAACCCGGGGATGACCACCGGCCCCCGAGCCAACGCGCGAAGGGTGCGCTCCACGACCTGTTCGGGATCGAGAGTCCCTGGGGCATCCTTGCCGGCCGCGACCGAATAGCCGGGCGTACGGACCGCCCCGGCACAGCAGGCGACCACATCGATCCCTCGGTCTTTCGACTCGTGCCACAGGCCCTCGGCCAGCACCCGGTTGAACGCTTTGGTGGCGGCATAGGTGGCGATCTTCGGCGAACCCTGGTCGCCGGCCAGTGAGGTCATCAGGATCACGGCCCCTCGGCCGCGTGCCGTCATCGCCGGGAGAAGCGCCCGGAGCAACGCCACCGGCGCACGCACGTTGACGTCGACCACGCGCATGAGATCGTCGGCCGATACCGACGCGAACTCGCCCACCGGTGCGTGCGCAGCGTTGTAGACGACGAGTCCGAGGTCGAGTTCCGAGCAGGCGGCCGTGACGGCCTCGACGAAGGCGCCGTCAGCCAGGTCACCGTCGACGCAACGGACTTCGACGCCGAAAGCGTTTCGCAATCCGTCGGCCGACTCATCCAGCAACGTCCGCCGCCGCGCCACGAGGACGAGATCCATACCCCGCTCGGCCAGCGCCCACGAATACGCCGCGCCTAGGCCCTCGGAGGCGCCGGCTACCAAGGCCCAGGGACCGTAGCGTTCAGTGAGGTCCACGGCGCGCGATCGGTTCTGCGTTGCAGATTCGGCAGACATCGGCCTCCACGTTCCGGGCAGTTCGTACCGGCCGTTCATCCTATCAGGCGCAACTCTTTGTTTGCGCACCGTCCGAGCCTCACGCTACAGTGGGTGCTGATGGGTGCGCTAGAGACCTACCTGAGCGATGTGCGAGACACGAAGCTGTCGGGGGAAGGCGTCTCCGAGCTGTCGTACTACCCTGCGCTGCGCGATCTCCTGGAGGAGGTCGGCGGTGGATTGAAGCCCAAGGTCCGCTGCTTCATGAACCTCAAGAACCGGGGCGCCGGGCTGCCCGACGGGGGCCTCTTCACCGCCGATCAGGTGCGCAAGCCCCGCGGAACCAAGACTGCGACGCCGGCCGCCGACGGGATGCAGCTCAGTCTCCTCGGCGGCCAGAAGCCGGCCCGGGGAGCCATCGAGGTCAAGGCGCCCAGCGCCGACATCGACGCGATCGCCAAGTCCGAGCAGGTGCACGGCTATCTCATCGCCTATCGACAGGTGCTGGTGACCAACCTGCGGGAGTTCCTGCTGCTGGGCCTCGACGGCAACGAGGCACCGGTGCCTTTGGAGCACTACCAGATCGCTTCCACCGAGGCCGAGTTCTGGGCGGTCGCAAACCATCCACGCGTCGCCGAACACGAACAGGGCGCGCGATTCGAGGAGTTCCTCAAGCGGGTGTTGCTCTCCGGAGCCACGTTGGCGGCGCCGCAGGACCTCGCCTGGTTCCTGGCCTCGTACGCCCGGGAGGCCCGGATTCTCACCGAGGCGGCCGACCTTCCCGCGCTGGATGCCGTACGCAAGGCCCTCGAAGACGCCCTGGGCGTCACGTTCGAAGGAGAGAAGGGAGAGCACTTCTTCCGCTCAACTCTCGTCCAAACGCTGTTCTACGGCCTGTTCGCCTCGTGGGTCATCTGGAGTCACGACCACGAGCCTGAGACGGACGCGCGATTCGAGTGGCGCCAAGCCGCTTGGACTCTACGCGTTCCGGTGGTCAGTGCGCTCTTCACTCAGATCGCCACCCCCAACCTGCTGGGCAAACTGCAGCTGGTGCCGGTTCTCGACCTGGCGGCCGCGGCCCTGAACCGGGTAGACAGACGAGCATTCTTCAACCGATTCGAACAGCATCATGCCGTCCAGTACTTCTACGAACCGTTCCTGGAGGCGTTCGACCCCGCGCTGCGCAAGGAACTGGGTGTCTGGTACACGCCGCCGGAGATCGTGCAGTACATGGTGGCCCGTGTGGACACGGTGCTGCGCGAGGAGCTGGACGTGCCTGACGGCCTGGCCGACCCGCGGGTCTACGTGCTCGACCCCTGCTGCGGCACCGGGGCCTATCTGGTGGAGGTGCTGGAGCGCATCAGCCAGACCCTGGACGAGAAGGGAGCCGACGCCCTTTCGGCAGGCGAGGTGAAGAAGGCGGCCATGGAACGAGTCTTCGGATTCGAAATCTTGCCCGCGCCTTTCGTCATCGCGCACATGCAGTTGGGCCTGCTGCTCCAGAACATGCACCTCCCCTTGGGCGACCACGAACGGGTGGGAGTGTTCCTGACCAACGCCCTCACCGGGTGGGAATCGCCGCACACGCACAAACAACTGTCGGCTTTGCCGGAGCTGGAGGCCGAGCGCGACGCCGCCGAGCGGGTGAAGCAGGAGTTGGCGATCCTGGTGATCCTGGGGAATCCGCCGTACAACGGGTACGCGGGCATGGCGACGGCTGAAGAGCGCGGACTGACCGACGCATACCGAACGACCAAACGGGCGCCGGCTCCCCAGGGACAGGGCCTGAACGACCTATATGTGCGCTTCTTCCGCATGGCCGAACGCCGCATCGTGGAGAAGACCGGCCAGGGCATCGTCTGCTTCATCTCCAACTACTCCTGGCTGGACGGCCTGTCGTTTACCGGGATGCGCGAGCGCTATCTGGAGGTGTTCGACGAGATCTGGATCGATTGCCTGAACGGTGACAAGTACAAGACCGGGAAGCTGACCCCTGAGGGGAAGCCCGATCCGAGCGTTTTCTCGACGGAGCACAACCGGGAGGGTATCCAGGTGGGGACGGCCATTGCGCTGCTGGCGAGGAAGGTAGATCACCGGTCGGCGGAGCAGGTGAGCGTGGCGCAGTTCTGGGGGGTAGGAAAGAGGAAGGAACTAGCTGCGACTGCTGCCGGCGGGGCGATGACCATGTACGACTATGCGGACCCTGAACTGCCGCTAGGTCTTCCGTTTCTGGTCAGCTCAATCAGCAGCGACTACGTCAGCTGGCCGCTCCTGACCGAGCTGTTTCCTGCGTCGTTCCCGGGTGTCAAGACAAGCCGTGACGACCTGGTGGTCGACATTGACGCGGAGCCACTTGCCGCCCGAATGCGGGCATACTTCGATCCAGATGTAGCAGATGATGAAATGCGACAGATTGCCCCTCAGGCGCTGTCGGACGCCCCTGGATTCGACTCACGAAGAGTTCGCGCCGCACTTCTGCGCCGCGGCCTTCTTCCGGACAACATAGTGCCCTACGATTATCGGCCCTTTGACCGACGCTGGCTGTATTGGGAACCGGAAACAAGGCTGCTAGACAGAAATCGACCGGAGTACTTCCCTCAAGTGTTTGCCCCCAATGTGTGGCTCTTCACCACCGGTAGAACTCGCAAGGATTCGCCTGAACCGCCAGTGATATGCCGTCGACTTGTTGATCTCAATTTCATGGACAGCGGTGCTCGAGGAATCCCGGCGTGGCTGCGAGAGACCGGCACACTCCTGGAGCAAGGTGACTCTACATATCGGCCAAACACCAGTTTTCGGGCGTCCGCCTACCTTGGCGCGGTGGGTGGCAGTTCGCCGGATCTGATTCTTCACGCGGGATCCATCATTCAGTCCCGGGAGTATCGATCCACCAATCAATCGGGTCTGCGACACGACTGGCCCCGCATTCCCCTCCCCAACTCCAAAGACCTGCTCCTCGCCTCGGCCGAACTGGGCCGCAAGGTGGCCGACCTCCTCGATCCCGAGACCGATGTGGACGGGGTCACCGCCGGGGTCATCCGCCCGGAGATGAAGGTGATCGGCGCGGCTACGCGGGTCGGCGGGAGCAACCTCGATCCCCAGGCCGGCGATCTCGCCGTCACCGCGGGTTGGGGTCACGCCGGCCAGGGTGGCGTCACCATGCCGGGCAAGGGAAGGAGCATTTTTAGACCATATTCGCCCGAAGAGCGGGCGGCCATCGAGCAGGGGGCTGAGGCCCTGGGGCTCAGCGCAGAGGAGGCGTTTGCTCAACTGGGGGATCAGGCAGTGGACGTCTATCTGAACGACGTCGCCTACTGGAAGTGCGTGCCGGCGGGGGTGTGGAGGTACACCATCGGTGGATATCAGGTGATGAAGAAGTGGCTGAGCTATCGGGAGCGGGCGCTGCTGGGGCGGGACCTCAAGCCGGAGGAGATGCGCGAGGTCATGCGCATGGGCAGAAGGATCGCGGCGATTCTGCTGCTGCAGCCCCAACTTGACGCCAACTATCTGGCGATGAAGGGGGACACGTACCCGTGGGGTGGAACAGCAGCAGGTTCCGGTGCGGCGGAGGGATAGCATGTCGGGCTGTAGATCGACTCCCGAGATAGAGCAACGGCACATCGAGGCCTTTGGCGACGAACTCGGCCCCGTCTATCACGCGCTCCACAACGAAGTACTTTGGTTGCACATGAAGTGGCGCGAGTATCGGAAGCTCTACGCCGGGTCCCCCGAGCGCGTGAACTTGCTGAACTCAACCGCACCGTTCTTCTTCCATGTTGTCCAGGAGGTCCTGTGGGAGGACATGCTCCTGCATATCGCACGATTGACAGACTGCGCGCGGGATCGGATGGGTAACGAGAACCTGTCTTTGCTTCGATTCCCCGAGACCATTACGGACCCCGGTTTGGCCGGGGAGATCCGCGAACGCGTCAACGAGGCTCGGTCACACGCCTGCTTCACCCGGACTTGGCGCAACAAACGACTTGCACACCTTGACCTCAACCATGCCCTCCAAGAGGCCACCCCACTCCCCGCAGTCTGTGAGCAGGATGTGGAGCGTGTTCTCCAAAGCTTCCGTGCTGTGATGGACAGACTTGAGACTGCTTACCTGCACAGCACCACGGCCTATAACCACGCCTGCGCCGGCGCTGGCGATGCAGAAGCGCTTGTCTACTGGCTGGCAGAAGCCCGGCAGGTCGAGGAGACGCGTCAGCAGAGGGGGCGACATGGCAACCTGCGACCCGAGGACTTCCAGACACCCGTGGTGCCCTAGGATGGGACTAAGGTCCGTGAAATCAGAATAGAACTTACTGCAATCATAAAGAAGTATGGTAACTTCTGTTCATGAAGCCCCCCGCTAGACAAGTCCTATCGGCCGCGACAGAGGTCTTCGCCCTTCACGGAGGGACCATGCGCACCTCCGATGCCATCGCCGCCGGCATTCAGCCCAGAACCCTCTACTGGATGCGCGACGAAGGCCTCCTGGAGCGCCTGAGCCGCGGAGTCTACCACCTGTCGTCGGCTCCGCTCCCGCCCCAGCCAGACGTAGCCGCTGTAGCGCGGCGGGTGCCGGGCGCTGTCCTGTGCCTCGTAAGTGCGCTTGAGTTCCACGAGATAGGCACCCAGATCCCTGCGGAGGTCCAGATCGCGCTGCCCAGGGGCACCAAGTCGCCCCGGATCGACTATCCACGCGTTCGGGTGTTCCATATGAGCGAGGCGTCCATCAAGGCGGGCGTCGAGGTCTCCCAACTGGGCAGCACGCCGCTCAGGGTCTTCGGGGTCGCCAAGACCGTCGCCGATTGTTTCAAGTACCGCAACCGCATCGGGCTCGACGTGGCCGTTGAGGCCCTGCAAGACATTATTCGGGAGAAAAGGGCCACTCCGGGCGAAATCATGGAGTTCGCGAAGATCGACAGGGTCGTCCGGATTGTTCGCCCCTATCTCGAGGCCCTCGTTTGAGTCCAAACAGTGTCAGAAATCGTTTGCGCCGGCGTGCAGACGAACTCGGACTGGACTTCCAGCAGGCGATTCAGTACTACGCTATAGAGAGGTTCCTGCTCCGGCTCTCCAAGAGCGATTTCGCCAGCGAGCTCATCGTCGAAGGCGCAATCATGCTACGAGTCTGGGATGGTGCGATCGCTCGGCCCACCAGAGATATCGACTTCCTCGGGCGCCTCGACCGCTCCCCTGAGGCGGTGGAGGCCGTGGTGCGATCTTGTCTCGCGGTCGATGTCCTGGATGATGGCCTCACATTCGATGAAGTCGCCGTCACGGGGCTGATCGCGCTGGATGGCAAGTACCCTGGCGTCCGGGCGAAGATACGCGGCACTCTTGAGGGAGCAAGATTCGTTTTGCAGCTGGATATCGGGGTTGGCGACGCTACTGTCCCGCCCCCCACCTGGGTCGACTATCCAACGCTACTAGGAGGACCCTCCCCGCGAATCCTTGCGTACCACCCCGCAACGGCAGTGGCTGAGAAGTTCGAAGCCATGGTGAGCCTGGGGTCGGTGAACAGCAGGATGAAGGACTTCTACGATCTGTGGATGCTGGCGACGACCCGGACCTTCGCCGGGAGGGAGCTTCGCGACTCCATCGCGGCGACGTTCGCAAACCGCCGGACTACCCTGCCCAATGAACTGCCGGTCGCGCTGACTGCCGAGTACGCCGAGCAAGTCACAGTCGTTTCCATGTGGAACGCGTTCGCTCGCAAGCTGCATTCTTCCGGGATCACCGCACCTTCAAGCCTCTTGGAGGTCATCGACACTATCGACGGGTTCGTCATGCGGCCGGTACTCGCCGCCGCCGCCCAAGAGGAATTCAATGCGACACGGAGGCCCGGGCGCGGGTGGCGATGATGATCTTTGGCTGCAGCACGGCACTAGGTGGTCGTGCCGACCCGTCGATGATTTCGACATGTTTCAGAAACGTGTCGATGAATTGCGTCCTTTTCGATATGTATCTGCGAAGCCGCGGGTCGGCGGGGGCAACCTCGATCCCCAGGCCGGCGATCTCGCCGTCACCTCGGGTTGGGGTCACGCCGGTCAGGGTGGCGTCACCATGCCGGGCAAGGGAAAGAGCATTCCTAGACCGTATCCGCCCGAAGAGTTCTCGCCATTCGCCGTGCTGCAAGACGCCGTTGTGACCCATATGTGACTGGGACCGGCCTGCTCTCCCGCTGAGCCTTCGGCGAACGCCTCTCCTACCCGACCTCGTCGGCCTCGTCGGCCTCGGCCCCGGCCCCACCCGACCGCTCGGCCAGGATCCGGCTAGTCTCGGCCACCTCTTCCTCGGTGACGGTCTGACGCAGTCGCTCCATCTTCTCCATTACCTCTTTGAAGCGCAGACCCTCGGCGGCGCTGATCCATTCGAGTTGGAGTCTTTCCGGGCGCAGACCCATCCGCTCCATCTTCTTGTGCATGCGCTTGATCCGGCGGTCGGTCCAATGGTTGGCGTTGAGGTAGTGGCAATCGCCGAAGTGACATCCCGACACCAGGACCACCGGAGCGCCCTCCTCGAACGCCCGCCACACGAACTTCTCCGACACCCGTCCCGAGCACATCGTCCGGATGAGACGTACGTTCGGCGGATACTGGAACCGCGAGACCCCGGCGAAATCGGCACCTGCGTAGGAACACCAGTTGCAGGCGAACACCGGCACCGTGTGGTGTGGATCGAGTTCGAGGATGGCGTCGATCTGCGCCTCGATCTGGTCGTCGGTGAAATGGTGCTGCGTGATGGCGTCCTGGGGACATTCGGCCGCGCAGGTCCCGCAGCCGGCACAGGCGGCGATCGTCACGACGGCCGGAGTCTTCGCCCTTCTATCCACCGTGATCGCCCCATACGGGCAGACCGTGGCACAGCGGCCGCACGAGTTGCAGGCCGCGGGGTCGACCTCCGCAGTGATCGCCTCCACCTTCAGGTGCTTGGGGTTCATCAGGCGGATGGCCCGGGCGGCGGCGGCAGAGGCCTGGGTCACCGACTCCTTGATGTCTTTGGGCCCTTCGGCGCAGCCCGCGAAGAAGATCCCGCGGGAGGCCGAGTCGACGGGCTGGAGTTTGGGATGCGCCTCGAGGTAGAACCCGTCGGAGTTCTTCTGAAGGGCCAACATCTCCTGGACGACCTTCATGTCCTCGGGCGGCTTGAGCCCGACGGCCAACACGACCATCTCGGCCCGATGCCTCTCGAGTTGGTTGGTGGCGGTGTTCTCGACGGTGAGGATGAGGTCCCCGCTCTCCTCGTCCTCCTGCACCGAGCCGGGCAGCCCCCGGATGTAGCGCACCCCCGCCCCCTTGCTTCGGCGGAAGAGGTCCTCGAACCCCTTGCCGAACGCCCTCATGTCGATGTAGAAGACCTTCACATCGAGGTCGGGGTCGTGCTCCTTCAGCATGAGAGCGCTCTTCACCGTGTTCATGCAGCAGATGTTGGAGCAGTAGGGTTCACCGCGACGCTGCGAGCGGGAGCCCACGCACTGGATGAAGGCCACCGACTTCGGAGGCTTCCGGTCCGTCAGCCGCAGGACCTGACCCTGGGTGGGACCGCCCGCGTTGATGAGCCGCTCGAACTCGGCCGACGTGAGCACGTTCTCGTGCCGGGTGTATCCGTATTCGTCCATCTCGGTGGGATCGAAGAGGTCGACTCCGGTGGCGACGACGATGGTACCGACCTTGAAGGTCATCTCCTCGTCGCTCATGTTGAAATCGATGCACTTCTTCTTGCAGGCTTCGATGCACTTGCCACAGACGACCGGGTCGTACCCGAGACAGTTGTCGATGTCGAGCACGTACGCCGAGGGGATCGCCTGGGGGAAGGGCTGGTAGATGGCCCGGCGAGAATCGAGTCCCATGTTGAACTCGTTGGGTACCAGGACCGGACACACCTTGGCGCAGTCGCCGCAGGCCGTGCACTCGCCCTCGGTCACATACCGGGCTTTCTTGAGGATCTGCACCTCGAAGTTACCGACGTATCCGGTGACCGATTTGATCTCGCTCTGGGTTATCAGGGTGATGTTTGGATGCCGACCGGCATCCGCCATTTTAGGCCCGAGTATTCATATCGAGCAGTCCATGGTCGGATAGGTCTTGTCCAACCACGCCATCACCCCCCCGATGCTCGGCCGCTTCTCTACCAAGACCACCTTGTAGCCGGAGTCGGCCAGGTCGAGAGCCGCCTGGATGCCGGCCACGCCGCCTCCCACCACGAGGGTGGCCGGTTCGACCGGTACTTCGATCTCTTCGCGGATCCCCAGGCGACGGGCCCGGGCCACAGCCGACCGCACCAAGTCCTTCGACTTCTGGGTCGCCCCCTCGGGATCGTGGGAGTGGACCCACGAACACTGCTCCCGGAGGTTCGCCATCTCCAGCAGATAGGGGTTCAAGCCCGCCTCGGTGAGACAGTTGCGGAAGGTCGGCTCGTGCAGCCGAGGCGAACACGACGCCACCACGACCCGGTTCACGCCGTGCTCCTCGACGTCGGCCTTGATAAGGTTCTGGCCCGGTTCCGAACAGAGGTAGCCGTCGTGACGGGAGACGACCACGTCCGGCAGCGTCTCGCCGTAGGCGGCCACGGCCTCGCAGTCCACCACTCCCGCGATGTTCGACCCGCAATGGCACACGTACACGCCGATGCGGCTTCCCTCTGTCCTCTCTAGTCCCTCCATGTGCTTCCTTTCACCGCGTCTTGGAACCGAACGCCTCTTCACCCTTCGACCACTCGATGTGCTCGGCCAGAACGCTGGCCAGATCCCGTATCTCCATGGACAGCGACCCCTGACGATGGGGATCGCGCATAGCACAGGTGAGGTGGATCATGCACTTGGGACAGGCGGTGATCAGAAGATCCGCCTCGGTCGCCTTCGCCTCCTGCAATCGTTCCACCTGGATGCTCTTCGAATAAGCGTCGCAGTTGATGAACCCGTTGTTGCCACAACATACCGCGCTCCTGCCGGAGTTCTTCATCTCGCTCAGGGTCAGGTCGGGGACCAGGTCGAGCAACACCCGCGGCGTCTCACAACCCTCGGCCCTCCGCGCCAGCCGACAGGGATCCTGGAACGTCACCGTCCGCTCCAGGGGCTTGAAGGTGACACCGCCCTTCTCGATCTCCCTGCGCAGGAGGTCGGTGAGCAACGTGACCTTGATGTCCATCTCCGGGATCACCACGGGCATGAACTCGCCCAGCACCTGGTAGCACTCCGGGCAGGAGACGACGATCTCCTCCACACCCGCCGCGTGGAACTCCTCATAGTTGAGCCGGCACAGGGTCTCGAAATTCTCCCGATCGCCGGTCCAGAGAAGATCGTGGCCGCAACAGCGCTCCTCCCCCAGGACCACAGGCTCGATGTCGAGGAAGTTGAGCAACCTGATGCTGTCCCGGGCGATCGACAGCGTGTCGACCTTGATTCCCGAGAAGAACACGTCGAAATAGGGGGCGCAGCCGGTGAAGAAGGCCACCGGTCCCGACGTGGCCACTTTCAGGTACCCGTCGATCCAGTCCAGCCGGTGTTGCTCGAGGTCGGGAGAGGTCATCAGCCTCATCCACGAATGGAGGGCCCCGTCGTGCGACCGGGAGCCCTTCAGACCCTTGGTGCCGGCGAGGAGGGTCCGCATGTCGAGGATGAACCCGCTCACCTCGACCCCCGAAGGGCAGCGCTCCTCACAGAGCCCACAGGTCAGACACTCCCAGACCGAGTTCTCGATATACGCCTCGCTGTCGGGTTCGGCGATGAGCTTGTGAGCCAGGATCCGGGGCGAGTACTCCTTGCCGGTCAGCATCCGGGGACACGAGCTCGAACACTTGCCGCATTCCACACACAGGGAGAGGGATCTCTCTTGGATGAACCGCTTGATGCGAGGGTCGTCGAGCTTCATGCCGACACCCGCTCCTGCCGAGGCTTGGCCGGGTTGGGGCCCATGGCCTCGATCCGCGCCGAGAAGTCCCATAGGGCCTGCACCAGTTCTTTGGTCTCGTGGGCGGCGAAGCTCTGCTCCACCAGCCTCCGCTGTCCGATGCCCAAGAGATGCAGGAGGTCACGCACCTTCTTGACGTTCGAGTGACCGATGCCGGGACCCGGGCCGTAGCGGCAGTCCTCGTCCTTGCACTCGAGGAGGATCACCCCGTCGGCTCCGTACTCGAAAGCCCTCAGGATCAAGGCCTGGTTGATGCGGCCGATGCACATCACCCGCATGAAGGCGTAGTGGGGAGGCATCTTCATGTGGGCCATCCCCGCGGCGTTGAGACAGGCGAAGGGGCTCCAGTTGCAGAAGATCCCAAGGAGGCGGGTCTGTCCCATATCAGCGCGCTCCTTCCAAAGCACTGGAAACGATCTCCTCCAGGAGTTGGTTGGAGAAGTACGGCATGTCCAGGGCGGTGACCGGACACAGACCCACGCAGCCCCCGCAGCCCACGCAGTTGTGGCGAAGGATCTCGGCCGTGTAGGTGCCCCGTTCGTTCGGCACCAGTTGGACAGCGTCGAACGGACAGATCGCCACACATCGGCCGCAGCCGCGGCACCGGTCCGGATCCACGTGAGGGCTGAGTTCGTGGTCCTTGAGGAACATCTCCGCCGAACCTCGAGCCACTTGGGCCGCCAAGGCGGCGCCCGCCTCGAACTCATCGACGCGGGCCACGGTGCGCGGCAGCACTCGATACATACCGGGCTGCGGGCTGTGGAAGAAGGCGAAGTTGTATCGATAGAGCTTCTTGAGACCCGACAGGTCTTCGGGGATCGCCAGAGAGAGGACGTTCTCGTCGGTCAAGCAGATGATGTCGGTGCGCCACCGGACCCGCTTGCCCCCGATCCTGGCCCTCACCCGAAAATCGCCCATGTGGCCGGTGATCCCCTCGATGGTCGCCCGTTCGATGTGGACGATGTCCCTACCTTCAGTCTCGGGCCCAGCCGGACTGCGCTCGTCGGCGAGGGCCGAGGGCGCGTCGGGGAGGTCGCAATGATGGACCAAGCGGACGCGGAACCCCTGCAGGTCGAGATTGAGGGCGGCGCTCAGCCCGATCTGCGAACTACCCAGGATGAGCACCTTCTTGCCGATCTCGGTGACACCCTGGCGGAGCGGACCGAGGAACCGGGTGCGGATGAGGGCGCCCCTGAAGAGGTCCCGCGCCCGGTGCACGAGGTCTTCGTCGGAGAGGTCCTCCCCCGAGAGGTCGTCGCGGAGATTGATCATCTCGAAGGTCGAGCGGTCCAACCCATGCTCGTCGAAGAGCTGCATCCGGGTGCGGTTCCTCTGATCATTGCAGGAGATGCACTGGAACTCGAGCGGACAGCAGGCGCAGGAGGCAAGGATCACCCGGTTGAGTCGATGCTTGTTCACCGACGCGACGATCTGCTCCGAACCGCGGGGATGGCACGCCGAGAACACCATCTCTCCGTGCATGACTTCAGCACCCTTGGTGGCCATGTCCAGGATCCGGTCCAGCACCGGTGGAGAGGCCATCGTCCCGTTGCACGTGCAAAGGAACACGCCCAGCCGCGTCCCGTCGGATCTATCCGGAGCACGGGTCGGCGCGGCAGGCGCCACTTTGGTGCGGAGCGACCTGGCCATGGCTATCGCGTGACCTGCGGTGGCACTGCCGGCCACCATCATGGTGATCAGGTCCTCGTCGAACTCCCCCACCCGCAGCAGGCAGGGGAACCCGTCGTAATCTCCAGGAGGCATCTCCTGCTCGTCTACCACGATGACCGCCGGGCTCACGAAATCCACGTGCCTCGGATCCCGGAAATGATCGATCGCGCCTATCTCGGCACACACGGTCTCGCAACTGCGACACTCGCAGCAGGCGCTGCATTGCAGGCAACGGCGGGCCTCGGCCACCGCTTGGTCCATGGTCAGCCCCAGCCCCACCTCGTCGAAATCACGACGGCGGACCCGGGGCTGCCGCAGGGCCATCTCTTGGCGAGGCAACTGAGGAAGCTCCTCGGAGATGGTGGTGTACTCGCCGACACTGTGGGCGACGACGGGTAACTCGGGCACACCGGACGGCAGACCCGTCAGGGCTTCGCTGATCTTGCGGGCGGCTATACGCCCGTGCGCCATCGACCTGACCACCGTGGCCGGCCCGGTCACCACATCTCCCCCGGCCCAGATCTTCGGGTCGGTCGTCCTCAGATCTTCGTCCACCTCGATCCGTGGACCATCGTCCCGATGTGCCCTGCCGCCCCTAAGGAGGTCAAGGTCGGAAGCCTGCCCGATCGCGCAGATGACGGAGTCGACCGCCACCTCGAACTCCGACCCGGGGATAGGCGTGGGCGTCCGCCGGCAGGTGTCGTCTTCTTCACCCAGGTCCATGCGGATGAGTTCGAGCCCGGCGACCCTGTCCCCGTCGGTGAGGATGCGGGTCGGGGCCGACCGGAACTCGAAACGGACCCCCTCAGCCTCGGCGGCGGCGATCTCCGCCTCCTCGGCGGGCATGTCCTCGCACTCGCGGCGGTAGAAGAGGGTCACATCGGCCCCGAGACGGAGCGCGGTCCTCGCTGCGTCGATGGCCGAATTCCCCCCTCCGACGACCGCCACCGTGTCGCCCGTCTCGACCGCCTCACCCGCGTGATGCGCCCGCAGGAACTCGATCGCTCCGTAGCACCCGCAGGCACCTTCGCCGGCGATCCCCAGCGAGGCGCTCCTTTGTGCGCCCACTGCCAGCAGTACGGCGTCGAACTCGCTCGCGAGCTCATCGAGGCTCACGTCCGTGCCGACCCGGGTATCACACCGCAACTCCACCCCCAGATCGAGGATGTCCTCGATCTCCCGCTCCAAGATGTCGCGCGGTAGCCGGTAGGAGGGTATGCCCCAGCGAAGCATCCCGCCCGGCTCGGGCAGAGCCTCGAAGATGGTGGGGCGAAAGCCCTCGCGGGCCAGGAAATGGGCTGCCGTCAGTCCGGCAGGCCCGGAGCCGATGATCGCCACCCGTTCCTTGCGACCCGGGCCGGCAGCGACCTCCGAGCCGTCCTCTGGCCGGGCTGCTTCATCGGCGGCGACGAAGTCCGCAAGGAACCGCTTGATATCGCAGATCGCCACCGGTTGGTCCAACTCGCTCCGCCGACAGGCGGATTCACAGGGGTGGTCGCACACTCGACCGCAGATGCCGGGAAGGGGGTTGGCCTCCTTGACGATGTCGAGCGCCTCTTCGAACCGGCCCACCGCGGTCAGGGCCATGTAGGCCTGGACGTTGATGCCAAGAGGGCATTCCTGGCGACAGGCGCTCACTTTCCTCTTGTCCAACTCCAGCGCACGCGAGGGGCAGTACGCCGGCGTCCGGGAGAGAGGCAGACGGCCGAGCGGCTCCAAGGGGCAGACCTCGACGCAGCGGTTGCATCCAGTGCACAGGTCGTAGTCCACGTAGATGGGGTCTTGATCCACCACCACCCGACAGCCCTCTTCGCCCTCTTCCAGGGAACGGACCCTGGACCGGGTCAGTGTGGTGACCAGCGGATGGCGGGTCACCCGCAGGTAGAGCGGCCGGAACTGGAACTCCAGGTCCTCGGGCCATTCCGGCACTCGCTCCACCGATTTCGGTAGTTCCAGGAAGTGCTGTGCCCGGGTCACCCATATGACAGGGATCCCGGCCTGGGCCACGTCTTCCGCCACCTTCAGCGCACCGTACCCCGAGCCCAGGAGCAGGACGCCCTTCTCGGGCACGTTGGTGCGGGAGACCGACCTCATCGGCTCTCCGACCCGCCGTCGCCGTCGTTCTCGGTGTTGTTCTCGGTGTCGTTCTCACTGTCTGTCTCGTCGCCTGCCGCCGGATCCCCGTCAAGCTTGGCCCGGCTCTTCTGGATGGCCTCACCGTATTCCCGGCCCCGGTCGAACGCCTCGGCGTTCTTCTCCTTGGTCTTGGGCGGCACGGAACTCAGTATCGCCTCGCGGAGGGATCCGACACCGACCACGTCGCTCAGCGCCGAGAAGAAGCCGAGCATGACGATGTTGGCCATCATCGTGGTACCGAGCTTCTCAGCGAACCGGGTGGCGGGGATGTGATAGGCCGCCCAACTCGGATCGAGTTCCCCGATCTCCACCAGGTCGGTGTCCCAGACGAGCAGACCTCCCGGCGCCAGGGAGGCCGCGTTCTTCTCGTAGCCCTCCTGACTCATGCACATCAGGATCCGTGGTTGCTGCACGTAGGGATAGAGGATCTCCTCGTCGCTGATGATCACCTGTGAGGAACACGAGCCCCCGCGCGCCTCCGGACCGTAGGCCTGGATCATGGTCGCATGCCTGCCATCGTGGATCGTGGCCGCCTTGCCCAGGATGCTCCCCATCAGGACGATGCCCTGTCCGCCAAAACCGGCCATGAGTATCTCCAACTCGGTGGCGGCGTTCGCTCGATCAGCCATGGGCCAGCTCCTCCGCCCCCGGGACCTTGCCGGCAGATCCCGGCCAGTCCTCCAGTTCACGGCGGTTGATCAGCTCGTAGTTGTCCACGTAGGTCGGCCGCTCGATGTCGACGAACTTGCCGACCACCAGATGCTTGTTGAAGTCGAGGACCGCTTCCTTCGGATCGATGTGATTGCGGACGACGGAACGCTCGTGGAAGAACTTGGCGAGGTCGACCGCCCCGCCCAGCCGGTTGCGCTTGCCGAAGTTCGTCGTGCAGGGCGCAAGGATCTCCACGAACGAGAAACCCTTCTTCTGCATGGCCTCGGTCAGTGATTCGGTGATCCACCGGACGTGGAGCGAGGTCCAGCGGGCCACGTACGTGGCACCGCAGTCCGCCGCCAGCGAGCAGAAGTTGAACGGCTCCTCATAGTTCCCGATGCGGGTGGTGGTGGTCTTCGCGCCGAAAGGCGTCGACGGGGCCACCTGTCCTCCGGTCATGCCATAGTTGAAGTTGTTGACGCACAGGACGGTGAGATCCATGTTCCGCCGGGCCGCGTGGATGAAGTGGTTGCCCCCGATCGCGAAGAGGTCGCCGTCGCCAGAGGCCACGATCACGTTGGTCTGCGGCCTGGCCAGCTTCAGCCCCGTCGCGAAGGGGATGGCCCGGCCGTGGGTGGTGTGGAACGAGTCGAGGTTCAGATAGCCGGCCATCCTGCCGGTACAGCCGATCCCCGAGACCATCGCCACATCGTCGAGAGGGTGGCCCGACTTCTGGATCGCGGTGAGCACGCAGCCGAACACCGTGCCGATGCCGCAACCCGAGCACCAGATGTGCGGGATACGATCCGTTCTCAGCAGGAGATCGTGGGGGTGAGGCGTGGCTCCGCTCTGAGTCTGTGACATCACGCGGTCTCCTTCAGTGCGGCTTCCAGCGCTTCCAAGATCCCGTCCGGCTGGATGATCGCCCCACCCGCGTGAGGCACCAGCACGACCGGACACCGACCCCCCGCGCAGCGCTCCAGCTCGAGGACCAACTGCCCGTAGTTGATCTCAGGCATGACCAAGGCTCGGACCTTGCCGGCCAGATCACGGACCATCTTCTCCGGGAAAGGCCAGATGGTGTTCAATTTGACCACGCCCGCCTTGATGCCTCGCCTCCGCGCTTCGGTCGCGGCCCGCTTGGCCGAGCGGACGCTGATACCGTAGGCCACGATACCGACTTCGGCATCGTCCATGAGGAAGGTCTCGTAGTCGATGATCGTGTCCGCGTTCTTGCGCACCTTCTGGACGATCCGCTCGACCATCTCGGCCTGGGCCACTTCGTCCATGGCCGGATATCCACGTTCGTCGTGGGTCAGGCCGGATATATGCATGCGATAGCCCATCCCCGCGGTAGCCATGGGAGCGACCCCGTCGGCATCCGGGTGGAAGGGGAGATACTCCTCTGGCGGGACCGTCGGTTTCTTCCGATCGACCACGGGTACCTGGTCGGCGGGAGGGATCACGACCCGCTCGGTCATGTGTCCCACGACTTCATCCGCCAGGATGATCACCGGCAGCCGGTACTGCTCGGCCAGATTGAAGGCCCATACCGTGAAGTCGAACATCTCCTGGGGCGAAGAGGGCGAGACCGCGATGATCTCGTGAGGTCCGTGAGGACCCCACCTCGCCTGCATCACGTCTCCCTGGCCCACCAGGGTGGGTAGCCCCGTACTCGGCCCCGCCCGTTGCACGTTGCATACGACGCACGGTGTCTCGGTACAGAGACCGAGGCTGATGTTCTCCATCATGAGCGAGAAACCCGGACCGGAAGTGCTGGTCATCGCTTTCGCGCCGCCCCAGCTCGCTCCCAGGATAGCGGCCATCGAGGCCAGTTCGTCCTCCATCTGGATGAACATCCCCCCGACCCCGGGCAGCCGCTCCGACATCCGCTCCGCCACCTCCGTCGCCGGCGTGATCGGATAGGCCGCAAAGAAGCGACAGCCCGCAGCGAGTGCGCCTTCACAGCACGCCTCGTCTCCATTCATGAAGTAGGTTCCGGTCAGAACGGCTTTCTGGGCCAAGGAGGACCTCCTTCTGATCCTTCAGTGCAACGGACCCTCGGGCGAAGGAGGGATCCGGAGATCGACAGGACTCACGTCTCGGGCGGCACCTCAGACGAGTAGATGGCGAAATCGGGACAGACCACCTCACAGAAATGGCAGTTCACGCAGGCATCCTCGTCCGCGGCCTCGGGATAGTAGTAGCCCTTGTTGTTGAAAGTCTGCGACATGTGGAGGACGTTCCTCGGGCAATAGGTGACGCAGAGCCGACAGCCCTTGCACCGCTCCTTTATCACAGTCACCCGACCTTTGGTCACCTGGATGGTGTCCAGATCGAGCGGGACGCGCCAGTACTTCATCGACTTCCCTTCTTTGGGGCCGCCTGGCCAGGGCCCGAACACCGGCTCTGATGGTTTTGCAGGGGATTGTATCGCGAGCGGCCGCTCCGCGGAATGGGGTCGTCCGGCGGAAGATGGCCGGACGCCACCGATCCCCGATTACGGCCATGACCCGTTAGTGGCCGATTTGCAGGTAATTGCACTTCGGACCGCGCCCAGCTCGAGCAAGGCGAGATTAGGCTGCGCGCGTATGCGGTACCACTTCGGGGAGACCGCGACCGAGCCTCGGCGGGTGCAGGCGTCTACAAACACAGGATACTGAGGAGGACGGATTATGGCAGCGGCGGCGGACGAAGCCCGGGTCGAAGTCGCAGACGGGGCGTTGGAGAAACGCTTCCGGAACCTGCGGGCGTGGAACATAGGGGTGGGCCTGATCCTGGCAGTGCAGGCGGTGGTGATCGCCATACTCTCCAACGACTTCGCGTTGCCGGTGGTGGCCACTTGGATGGGCGGACCACCGGGCACCGAGCCCACCGCCACCAAGATCGGGGAACTCCCGCTCGGCTGGGGCGTGTTCGCCTTCATGGCCATATCGGCGGCAGCCCTGCTCATCATCGCTTCGCCGGGAGTCTTCGGCTGGTACAAGCGCAATCTGCTCAAGGACCGCAACTACGGGCGCTGGATCGAGTACTCCATCAGTTCCTCGGTCATGATCGTCCTCATCACCATGATCACCGGAGTGACCGATCTCGCCGCCATGATGGCCATCTTCGGCGTCAACGCGAGCATGATCCTCTTCGGACTCCTCATGGAGAAGTACGAGACTCCGGGCAGACCGAGTTGGCTCTCGTTCCTGTTCGGCTGCTTCGCCGGGATCATCCCCTGGATCGCCGTGTTCATCTACGTGTGGAGCCCCGGGTTCGGTGACGCTCAGGCGCCGGGGTTCGTCTACGGGATCATCGCGTCGCTGTTCGTGTTCTTCAACATCTTCGCGGTGAACATGGTGCTCCAGTACAAGAAGGTGGGCCGCTGGCGCGACTACCTCTTCGGCGAGAAGGTCTACATCGTCCTCAGCCTGACGGCCAAGGCCCTGCTCGCTTGGCAGGTGTTCTCAGCTACGCTGGCCGGGTAACCAGATCGGTCGGGACGGCGGCGGCGGGGCGCGCACAGCGCGCCCCGCCGCGCTCATCATCTCGGGTCCCGGCCTCAGGCCCCCGCCATGACGTCCCGGACGGCCTCGACGATCTTGGCCCTGTCGGGCACGGCATATCGTTCCATCGGCGGGCTGAACGGAATGGGTACGTCGAGGCCACACACCCGATTGGGAGCGCACTTGAGACCGGAGAAAGCCGCCTTGTCCGCGGTCACCAGCGCGACGATCTCGGCCGCTGCTCCACACGTCTGACACGCTTCGTCCACCACGACCAGCCGGCCGGTCTTCTTCACCGAAGTGAGTATGGTCTCCCCGTCCAGCGGCACCAGGGTCCGCGGGTCGACCACCTCCACGGAGATGCCTTCCTTCGCCACCTCCTCAGCGGCCGTCGTAGCCTCGTGGACCATCTTGGCGAGGGCGACCACGGTGACGTCGGTCCCTTCCCGCTTGATATCGGCCCGGCCGAAGGGAATGAAGTACTCGTCTTCCGGCACCTCGCCTTCGAGGCAGCCCAGGCCCACGTGCTCGAACGCGACGACCGGGTTCTTGTCGCGAAGCGCGGTCTTGACCAGACCCTTGGCATCGTACGGGGTCGTCGGCAGGATGATCTTCAGACCGGGAACGTTCATGTACATCGAGTAGGGACTGACCGAATGCTCGGCCGCTCCGCAGATCCCGGCTCCCACCGTCATGCGGTAGAGCACGGGGAAACTGGCCTGCCCCCCGAACATGTAGGTGATCTTGGCGGCGTGGTTCATGAGTTGGTCCATGGCCACAAAACCGAACGTCGCCATGCGGATGTTGGCCACTGTCCGGTATCCGGACCCGGCCAGCCCGATGGAGGCCCCCACGAAGCTGTTCTCAGCGATGGGGGTGACCCGTATCCTGTCGGAACCGAACTCGCGGGTCAACTCGGCGTCCAGGTCGGTCGACAGATGGACCGTCCGCGGATCCCTCCGGAACTCCTCCTGGATCGCCTCCATTATCGCCTGGTCGTACGTGATCTCTCTCATAGCGAATACACGTCCTCGAGGGCATCCTCGGGCTCGGGGTCGGGACTCTCGATCGCGAACCGATAGGCTTCCTCGACCTGAGCGAGCACGCCCTCCTCGATGCGGTCGAGATCCGCCCGGGACAGCACCCCCCGCTCGAGGAGTGCGGCTTCGAACGCGGCCACGGGGCACTTCTTCTTCCAGGACTCGAGTTCCTCCGGAGGACGTAGGTCCTCGAGTTGGTCCGAGAGGAAATGCTTGTGCCAGCGATAGGTCGTGCACTCCAGGAAATAGGGTCCTTCACCCCGTCGAAGAGCCGCCACTGCTTCTCCCGCCGCCTCGTGCACGGCTTCGACATCGTTGCCGTACACCACCCTGCTGGCTATGTGATAGGCCTCCGGCATCCGGGTGATCTCACCAGCCGCGAGGGAATAATCAGCCGGCGTGTTCACGCCGTAGTGGTTGTTCTCGCAGACGAAGAGCAGTGGCAGCTTCCAGATGGCCGCCAGGTTGAGGGCCTCGTGGAACTCACCCTCCTGACAGGCGCCGTCGCCGAAGAAGACGGCGGCGACGTTCCCCTTGTTCTCGAGCTGAGCGGCCATGGCCGCTCCGGTCGCTATCGGCAGTCCGGCGCCGACGATCCCATCCGCCCCCAGCATGCCGATGCTGAAGTCGGCGATGTGCATCGAGCCGCCCTTGCCCTTGCAGTAGCCGGTCTTCTTACCGTAGATCTCGGCCATCATCCGGTTCATGTCGGCGCCCTTGGCGATGCAGTGGCCGTGGCCCCGGTGGTGGCTCACGATGCGGTCGGCGTCGGTCAGGTGCCTGCACACCCCGGTCGCGATGGCCTCTTCGCCGATGTACGAATGGATGAAGCCGAACAACCGACCGGCGTAGAACTCTGTCGCCACCCGCTCCTCGAAGCGTCGGATGGTGAGCATGGTGGTGTACAACTCGATCGCCGTCTGTCGTTCCAGGGTCAAGAGAGACCTCCCGTTCGCGGCTCGGAGCCCGCGTTCCTCACGTCACTGCTGCAGCAGGTATTGCATACCGCCGTCGATCATGTACATCCCCCCGGTACAGAAACTGCCCGTGTCCGCTGACAGGAACAGCATCAGACCGGCCACCTCGCTCGGGTCGACGTAGCGCTTCAGCAGGGTAGCATCCTGGAGCCGGGCCCGGCCTCGAGCGGGGTCGCCGGGGCAGAGATCCTCCTCTATCCCTCGGATCATGGGGGTATCGACCAAGCCGGGGTTGACCGTGTTGACCCGGATCCGATGAGGCGCCAACTCCACGGCGGCGACCTTCATGACCGCGGTCAGCGCATGCTTGCTGGCGGCGTACGCGACGCTTCCGGGGTTGCCTACTACGGCACCCACCGACGACGTGATGACGATGGCTCCCCCGCCCCGAGGGATCATGCGGGGCACCGCCCACTTGATGGTGGCCACCACTCCCGCGACGTTGACCTCCATCACCCGGTTGAAGGCATCGATCGGACAATCCTTGATGTATGCGTGTTGCCCGAAGATGCCGGCGTTCGGTACGAGGATGTCGATCCCCCCGAACTCGGCCGCCGCGTGGGCCATAGCCGCTTCGATCCGAGCTTCGTCGGTCACGTCGGCAACGAACGGCACGATCCTCCCCCGGGCCCCGACTTCGTCAGGGGGATCGCCCGCGCCGCCCGGCCCACCTTCGCCGGCCGCCGTCAAGGACCGGACTGTCTCCTCGAGGGTGTCGGCGTCTCGATCGATGGCCAACACGTCCGCGCCTTCGGCGGCGAATAGAGCGACCACCGCTCGGCCGATCCCCGATGCGGCACCGGTGACGACCGCGGCCTTACCGGTCAATGTCTTCAACTCCCCCTCCTGCGCGACGTGGACTGCGAACCTGGATCGTCTACTGGTCGGAGACGACCGATATCCTGAACTCGGGGGCCCTCCCCAGTTGCTTCTTGACGAAACAGAGGTCCGTCGCCCGGATGATCGCATCCTTGTACTTGTCGGGAAAGCCGTCGGGCACCCTGATCTCCATCGAGACAGTCTCCAGGAGATGGGAAGCGTCGCCCCTTTCCGCCGTGATGCTCAGTCCGGCCCCGTCAATGGGCATGTCCCGCTGCTGCAGGAAGTTGAGGACCTGGAACCCGGTGCAGGTGGCAAGAGCACAGAGCAGCATGTCGAACGGACCGTACGCGTCCGGATCGCCCCCTTGGTCGGGCGGGGGACCGACTTCCACGACCAGGTCCTTGCTGCTCGCCTGGATCCGGGTGCTACTGGGGAAGCTGACCTCCACGTCCATCGATCCACTCTCCTGGTGCGTTCGTGTACCTCCGGAGATAGTACCTGGATGAATGTCGGAGCGACAGACTTGACGACCAGGCCCCGTGATAATAAGATATATCGTGATATATCTTGTACTTGCCTTGTGACCGCCCGTGGTAGCGGCCGCGGTTGTCAGGAAGCACGTCACTCGGAGAGAGAGGACCGATGGATCACATGTCAGGGCCAGACAGGTTCATGTGGCACGGACACAGGCCCAGGGGTCGCGTGTTCGAGAGAGGGGGCATCAAGTTCGCCATCCTCGAACTCCTCAAAGAGAAACCTAGGCACGGCTACGACATCATCCGGGCCATGGAGGAACGGTCGGGAGGTGTGTACAGCCCGAGTCCGGGTGTGGTCTACCCCAACCTCCAAGCGCTCGAAGACCAAGACCTGGTCACCTCGACCACGGAAGAGGGGAAGAAGGTCTACGCCATCACCGAAACCGGTCTCGCCTACTTGGACGAGAACAAAGACCAGGCGAAGAGTCACCGCGATCGTTGGGCCGCCCACTGGGGCCCCGGTGGGCGTGGGGAAGCGTGGAGCGCCATGAGCGACATCAGGGACACGGTCGGCGAAGTGGCGAGAGCCGTCCGCTCCACCGCGGGCGACCCGGCGAAGCGCAACGAGATCCGCGAGGTCCTCGAAGAGGCGGCCAGGAAGGTGGGCGATATCGCCAGAAGATGACCGGAGTGCGGCGCGACCTCAGCCGCTGGGCGCGTCGCGCGCTCCCCGTTCGGTCGGAACGCCGGCGTTCACCGGGCTTCGGAAGAGCACGGCCAGTCCGGCCAGGATCACGATCATCCCCACGATCTCGTAGACGGTCGGCTGCTCGCCCAGTTGGGCCCACGAGGCGAGCAGGCCCACCACCGGCGTACCCATCGTCCCCAGGCCCGCGATGCCGGCAGGCATTTGCTGCAGCACGTAGAGCCAGAGGAACGACGCCACGCCTGTCGACACGACCAGCGTGAAGGCGAGCGACCACAGGAACGATCCCGTCCACTGCGGCGCCTCGCCTTCGACGAAGATCGCCAGCAATACGAGTGCGACCGACCCGAACAAGGTCTGCCACGCCGTGACGGAGAGCAGGTCGACCTCGTGCCGGCGCCGCAACACTTTGGCCACGATGGAACTCGCCGCCCAGGAGAGAGCCCCGGCCAAAGCCAGCAGACTGCTGGTGACCCCGTGGAGACTCCACGGTTCGATGATCAGCATCAGGCCGCCCAGAGCAAGGAGGACCGACAACCATTGCAGGCCCCTCAGTCGCTCACCGAGAAGAGGCCACGCCATCAGCAGTATCCAGAACTGCCACGTGTTCGCTAGGATCGCCGTACGACCGGCCCCCCCGCTCACCAGCGCGCCCATCACGAAACCCATGAAGCCGCTCGTCTGAAGCACTCCGAAAAGCACAGTCAGCCCAACGGCTTTGGGCCGTACCGGTCGTCCCAAGATCCTCACCAGCGCGAGCAGTAGTAGTCCACCGGGCAGGGTGCGGAGTGCGGCGAACGTGAAGGGAGGGCAATAGGAGACACCCACCTTCGAAGGTACCCAAGTGTAACCCCAGATCAGTGCGAGAGCGACCAACGCAAGCAGCGGCAAGTATCGCGGCAGCTTCAGAGCGCCCTCATCTGCTCACGTCGCCCGGTGGGCCGGGTAGTCCGGCTCTTTCGAAGCTGCTGTCCCATGACGCGGTAGCCTATCAGGAACGACACATGAACATCGCACCGTGTGGGTACCATCCGTCGAACAGAAGCCGGCGCCTATGACCATCGGCTTCCTTCACAAGGAGAGGACGATCCCGACGATGCTCAAGAACATACTGGTCGTCTCCATCTTCATCCTCGTGGTCGCGTTCGCCCTCGCAGGCTGTGGCGGCGAAGAGGCGGTCACATTCCTCACGATAGACGTGGGGACCCTGCACGACCGTTGGAGTACAGAAGAGAACGCCCAGGTGCTCGATGTCCGCGAACCGAGCGAGTGGGCGACCACGGGAGTGGTCCCAGGGTCGACGTTGATACCGCTCGCCGATGTCGCGCGGCGCGCCCCCGAGGAACTCGACAAGAGTAGTCCGGTCTACGTGATCTGCAACAGCGGCAATCGCAGTCGAACCGCATCCGAGACGCTGATCGGCCTGGGCTTTCTCAGCGTGTACAACATCGATGGGGGGATCCAGGCGTGGTTGTCCGCAGGTCTGCCGGTGGAGCCGTACGTCCCGTAGGCCACGCGGTCCCGCCGGGGCGGCCCGCCAGAGCGAGACGGCTACTTCCAGCCCACCGAAGCTTCGAGACCGGCCTCGGCGCCCTCGGCACCGGAGCGGTACAGGCGGCGCGAATCACGCAGTCCCTCGTGTTCGTCGTCGACCACCGCGCTCATCTGGCGCCACAGACACACATCGCTCTTGAGATACTTGTCCTTGATGACCGCCGAACACTTGTCCTCGAGCGGACACGCGAAACACACTTCCATCATTCCGTCATCCGCGGCCTTACGCGCGTGTTCGCCCTCGTCCACCCGCCGTTGGGCATCGAGGAGCATGGCCTGGACGTTCCCCTGGATAGCGATCTGGAACGACGGCATGTCTGCCGGCTCCTCGTACGCAAAGACGCCCTTGCTCCACTGGGCCAACTCGAACACCTGGTCGAGGGTCTGGCGGCGCATGACCTCGCGGATAGTCGCTTCGCTCGTGGCGCCCATCTCCACGAGTCGCTGCCCGAGCGGTTTGACCTTCTTCTCCTCCCGGCTCAGAGCCGCGTTCTTCATGAGGGCCTCTGCCAGTTGCTCCTCGGTCAGGCAGCCGGCCTTGAGGAGTCTCTCACCGAGCTTGTCGTCGGTGACCGGGAGGGAGATCCCCTCAACCTTCCCACCGACGAGATAGATGAACCCGTACTCCTCAAAATCGCGGACCTCCACCACACCCGTAGCCTCGTTCATGGCCAGGAACTGCAGGAGGCCCACCAGGCCGAATCTGTGTATCGATCCCTCGAGCAACATTCCATCCACTCCCCACGCGCGCCGTTGCACTCCATGTATCGGCATGCCGGGGATGAGGGCTTAGCTTCCTGATAGGGTCTCTGGCCCACTGAGCGGTTGCTTTCCAACCGGATCGTGGCATGGTGGAGGTGGTGTACAGCGTGGTCGGGCGGATCTCCATTGGGGAGACGACGACCGGGCGGAAGGAGAAGACGCCATGCTCTGCAGCCTTTCGACCAAACTCGGCGAAACCGAACTGAGCGGCATCAAGACGCTCGAGACGGAGTTGGGACACCCTCTCCTCGCCTTCACTTGTCACTCCGTCTCGCCGGCGAAGCTGAGCGCGGAGCAGGTGGTGAAGATCCAGGAGTTGGAGCGCAAGCTGGGGGTCTCCCTGGTGGCGGTCAAAGCCTGAACGCAGTCGTGGAACGGCGGCCCCCGGAGTATCTCAGCGATACCTGATCAGAGGCCTTTCGGGGTGATCTGATACTCGAATCGATAGCCGTGCTGTGACGCGATGCTCTCGATCTGCGCCCGGACTCGCGAATAATCGAAAGCGAACGCATACTTCTTGCCGAGCAGTGCACCTTGCTCGGCGATGGTCCCTTCACGTCCGCCCCGCCCTGTCTTGTAGGTCTCCTTGCTGAAGCTCCAGCCTCCCCCCACGTCGCCGGGATCGCCGCCGGACATGCCCGAACCCGACTCCTTGAGCATCTCGAAGAACCGGACCACCCGCTCGGCCTCGTCCACCTTGAACTTCACCGAGTACTCCACGGTCTTCTTGGAGAGGAAGGACTTCTGCTGCGCCACGATGAACCGGGCGTTGCCAGAGTCTCTCTTGCCGTCGACCTTGCCGCCCTCTTGTGCAAGCCGACCCCTGATCTCGTCCGCTACTGCCACAGCTCTTCCTTCCGTCGTGCTCGGCTGTTGGATCGATGAAGCCGAGCCAGCGTACCACGCCCCGAAAGCGAGACCGCGACGAGCCGGCTTCAGGCCTCTTGCTGCACCATATCCGGCTTCATCTCTCCACGGGATAGCCCGCATCGACCCAGGCCGAGTAGTTGCCCTGGAGTCTGTAGACGGTCGTGAACCCGGCATCGACCAGCATCTGCGCCCCGGCGATAGCGACACTGTCGACGTGGCAGTAGACAAGATATGTCGCCCCCGGGTCGAGCGTGGGGATGGCCTCTTCGAGAGAACCGTCGCCCAAGTAGTAGCTCACCGCTCCGGGAAGATGACCCTCCGCATAGTGCGGAGACACGTCGATGACCACCAGGTCCGGTACCGTGTCGATGAGTTGCTTCGCCTGCTCTGGGGTGAGGTCGGTGTAACTGCCCGGAACGGCCTGCGGGATCTCGATGCCGCCGGAAGTCGTCTCGGTCGCATCGGGCGTCGCCGGTTCCGTCGTCACGCTACTCTCGGTCGAGGCGGTGCCGTCCTGCACGGCGGTCTGGGTGGTCTCGGTAGCGGCGTCACCGCAGCCTGCCAGAATGGACACCAGCACCACAGCGACTAGAACGAACGAGACCGCTAGCTTCTTCTTCATCGCGCTCCATCCTTACTGTCGGCCGCGATCCACCCGCGGCTTCCTGAGCATCTACCCCTCTACGGGGGCCCGCCAATCACCCGCGGACATGGTCGGTGGGTCTGCTCGCGGACGCGGTCATGAGATAATCCCTTCCGCCTCAGAAACAGGTCCGAGCATCACTGGAGATTGGGAGCGACAGATGTTCTACCCGTGCACCATAGACCTGAGCGACGTCACACGCGTCAAACAGGGACTGATAGTCCTGACCCCGGCGGAGTCGCGACGGCTTCTGGGCAAGGCGGTCGCCGGCCTGCCCGAGGTCGCCTGGGCCTTCACCCATGGGCGCCTCGCCGTGACCGCAGGAGCCGGGAATTCCTACGTGCTCGAGGAACTGACCGGAGAGAAGATCGAGCCTCATCGCTTCAGCGTGGGCATGAACGCCGACGGGATGCTGACCATGAGCCTCGAAGAGGGCAGGATCATGGGCCGCTTCTTCCAGGAAGGTCGGCTCGTCGACACCCCCTACCCCGAATTCATCAAGAGTCTCGGCAAGGGGGATGTGATCCTCAAGGGTGCGAACGCGGTGGACGCCAAAGGAAACGTCGGCGTACTCATGAGCAATCCGACAGGCGGAGCCATCGGAGCCATGTTCGGACCCGCGTCGGCCCAAGGCATCTCGATCATCTGCCCTGTCGGGCTGGAGAAGCAGGTGCCCTCGGTGCCGGAGGCGGCCGCGGGATGGGGGCAACTCACCCTCGAGTACTCGATGGGGGTCAAGGTCGGCATGGCCTCGATGACGAGCGCCCTCGTCGTCACCGAGATAGAGGCGCTTGCGGTCCTCGCGGGCGTCAGGGCCCGGCTCGTGTCGTCCGGCGGGATCGGCGGCAACGAGGGCGCCGTGGTCCTTCTCGTCGAAGGTTACGGGGAGCGATTCGACGAGGCCCTGAAGATCGTCGAGAGCGTCAAGGGTGAGCCTGGGATACAGGTACCGGTACATCAGTTGAGCTGACGGGCGCAGGTCGTCGCCCAGCCCGCAACTCTCGGGCGGTGAGCACGGCCAACGCCGCCACGATCGCTCCCATGCCCACGGCCTCGAGCGCCCCGGGACGCTCCCCGAGTTGGATCCACGCCGAGATGACACCGACGACCGGGACGGCCAGACTGCTGATGCCGGCCGTGCCGGTCGGCAGCGTGTGCAGGATGTACAGCCAGAGACCCCAGGCGATCGCACTGGCGGGGATCACGTTGAAGGCCACAGCGGCGATGAAGCTCAGGTTCCAGGTAGGGCCGCTCTCGGCAGTGAGAAGAGCGACCACGATGACCGGGATGGAACCGATGAGACCTTGCCAGGCGATCAGCGACAGGAGGTCCACCTCGTGCCGTTTTCGCAAGATCTTCACCACCACCGAGGCGAGTGCCCAGATGAACCCCGCACCGATGGCGAGGAGGCTGCTGGCGAGACCATGGAGGTTCCACGGCCCCAGTACGAACACCAGACCCACCAGGGCCAGCGCGACGGTGACCCACTGGAGACCGCGGACCGGTTCATGGAACACGGGCCATGCGAGCAGGAGAAGGAAGAAGGGCATCGTGTAGACGAGTACCGACGTCTTCCCGGCCCCGCCGATATACACCGCCCATACTGCCAGCCCGGCGAAACCCCCGGTCTGAAGGACACCGAACAGGCTGGTGAGCCAGAAGCCCTTCGGACGAAGGGGACGGCGTAGCACGATCAAGAGAGCGAACAGAACGACCGCCCCCAGGAACGTACGAAGGGCCGCGAAAGTGAACGGGTCGGAGTACCGCACACCGACCTTCATGACCACCCAGTTATAGCCCCAGATGAGGGCCAGCAAGGTCAGAGCGATGAAGGGGAGATAGGCCGCGCGGACTCTTCCGCCGCCTCCCGTGCCGCTCGCTATGCCTACGCTCCCGTCTCGTGCCATCCTCGCACTGTAGCCGAATCCTCGCGCCAATGACAGCCCACAGGGCAGAGTCACACTCCTTTGACACTGGCGTTAGCTCTCCTCGTCGCCTATAGTGGCCTGCGCTTGCCAACGCGCATCCACCGGACGACCATCGGGGGCACATGCTGGCCGGAACCACCACACAGACTGCGCGATGGTATCGCGGGCCGCACGCGTCGGCCGACTTCCTTGCCCTCGTGTTCCTCCTCTTCCAACTCCTCGGTGCCTGTGCGATCGCCGTCACTCCCGTCGTCGCCAACGAACTCACCGAGACGTACGGCTTGACGGGTTCTCAGATCGGGCTTCTCTCCTCCCTGTTCCTCATGATGTTCTGCGTAGGTGGCATACCCATGGGCATGGCCGCGACCCGCTGGGGTGGAAGGGCTCTGTTCGTCGGAGTCGTCCTGATGCTCGTGGGGTTCGTCGTGTTCGCGTTCAGCGATTCCTACAGCTGGTTTCTGATCGCGCGGCTGTTGCAGGGCCTCGGCGCGTCGGCAGGCATCCCGACAGCCAATACGATGCTCGGTCGACACGTTCCCGCGTCCGGTCAGAACCGCGCTCTAGGTATCTTCGGTAGCGGAGTCGGGCTCGGGTATCTCTTCGGTCTGGCCGTCCTCCCCAGTATCGAGAACGCCGGCGGATACACGACCGTGTTCCTGACTCTTGCCGGGGTGGCCGTCCTGGTGGGGATCGTCGCCTCCCTTCATCCGGGGATGCGGGCCCAGCCGGACTCGACCGCCGCGGAGACCTCACTCTCGGCGGTGACGAGGGGACTCGGGAGAGCCGCCCTCGACCCCCGTCTGTGGGTGATCGCCGTGGTCAACATCGGCGGTTCGGCGACCGCCGTGACTCTGATCGCCTGGACCCCGTCGTTCCTCGAGAAGCAGTTCGGCGCCAGCCTCGCCCTAGCTGCCTATCTGACCGCGGGGATGGCGGTCGCGCAGTTGCTGGGGAACCTGCTGGGAGCCGTCGCCATGGGACGGTGGAGCAAGATCGCCGTGGTCTTCGTGTCTCTCGTGGGCATGATCGTACTCAGCGCGGTCTTGCCCACCATCCCGGTGTTGGTCCTCTCCTGTGCGATCGTCATCGTATGCGGCTTCTTCTCCATGTCCATGTTCCCGGCGGTCATCGCCATCGTCCCCGAAGTGGTGGATCGCCCGGACCAGGTGGGCGGGGCCACCGGTTTCGTCTTCTTGTTCAACGTGATCGGCATGATGATCCCACCCTGGCTCTTCGGCAAACTGCTCGACGTCTACGGCACCGGACCCGAGCAGAGCGGATACCTCGGCGGATATCTCATGCTGGCGGCGTTCCCACTGGCCAGTCTCATAGCCACGGTCGTCTTCGTGTTCATGAAGAAGAGCGGGACGGCGGCCAAGGCCTGATCAGCCGTCCCCGGCGGGGATGCTTCGGCGCGGCCCGGACTGGGGCGGGTTTTGAGTCGGCGGCCCACATGTACTAGGATGCAGTGGTATGGAATACGACCGCATAGTCCGTTCGACGGCCTGGTCGCCGGGGCCGGGATGCCACGGTGGCTGCGGCTTCAAGATGTACGTCAAGGACGGCCGGCTGGTCAAAGTGGAGGGCGACGAGGAGCACCCCTTCAACCACGGCCGTCTCTGCTCGCGGATGCTCGCCCTCACCCAGTACGTCTACCACACCGATCGCTTCACCCACCCGCTCAAGCGGGTCGGTGAGCGCGGCGAGGGGAAGTTCGAACGTATCTCTTGGGACGAGGCGCTCGACACCGTCGAAGAACGGTTCAACGCCATCAAGGCCGAGCATGGCGCGGAAGCGGTCCTTTTCGTGCAGGGCACCGGCCGGGATGTGGGTGGACCCATCTCCTTCCTGTGCTATTCGTTCGGGAGCCCCAACTGGGTGCAGCTCGGCCTTGCCGGCCATTCCTGCTACACGCCGCGCCTGGGCGCCATGATGGCCACCCAGGGCGACTACTGCGTGCTGGACGCCGCTCAGCTCCTTCCTGACGGGATGGAAGACCCCGAATACGAGGTACCCGAAGTCATCCTGGTGTGGGCCCAGGACCCGTCCACCGGTTGTCCCGACGGCTTCTACGGCATGTGGGTGGTCGACTGCGTGAAGCGGGGCTCCAAGCTGATCGTGGTCGATCCGCGCTGGACCTGGTTCTCGTCGCGGGCGGAGAACTTCCTGCAGCTCCGCCCCGGCACCGATGCCGCGCTGGCCCTGGGGATGCTGCACGTGATCATCAAGGAGGGACTCTATGACAAGGAGTTCGTCGACCGGTGGACGATCGGCTTCGACGAACTCAAGGCCCGGGTGGCCGAGTATCCGCCCGAGCGCGTCGCCGAGATCACCTGGGTGGCTGCCGACGACATCGCCGCCGCCGCCCGCCTCTATGCCAAGGCGAAGCCCGGCGCCCTCCAATGGGGTCTGCCCATCGACATGTGTCCCGAAGGCACCACCGCGGCCCAAGCCGTACACCTGCTGACCGTGCTCACCGGTAACCTGGACGTGCCCGGCGGCAACGTCATCGCCCGTCCCGCCTTCGGGGTCACGACCTACCCCTTCACCACGCAGGAGCTCATCTCCCTCTACGGGGAGGAGTTCTATCAGAAGCTCAACGAGAAACGCATCGGTGCCCAGGAATTCGGGATGCTCCGCAACTTCCGGGGCTGGGCCCAGCCCGATCGGACCGTCGAGCAGATGCTGAGCGGCGATCCGTATCCCATCAAGGCCTGCTGGATCCAGACCACCAACATCCTGGGCGGTCAGGCGGCCGATACCAAGCTCCACTACGACGCCCTCAAGAAGATGGAGTTCAACGTAGTGGCAGACCTCTTCCCGAATCCCACCACGATGGCCGTGGCCGACCTCATCCTCCCGGTGGCCAGCATCGCCGAGAAGGAGACCTACCGTTCCTGGTGGAGCCCGCTGCAGGTGATGACGCCGGGTATCCAGGTGGGAGAGTGCCGCTCAGACTGGGAGATCAACTTCGAGCTGGCAAGCCGTTTCAACCCCGAACTGCGCAGACGTTACGGGTCGGTCAAAGAACTGTTCAACGACCGCCTCAAGCCGTCCGGCTACACCTATGACGATCTCAAAGAGGGCAACTGGAAGTTCCCACCCAAGGGCACCCCGAGCCGTCCCTACCGGCGCCACGAGCAGGGCCTCCTCCGACCCGACGGCGAGCCCGGCTTCCGTACCCCGAGCGGCAAAGTGGAACTCTACTGCTCCAGCTACGAGGACTGGGGACTCGACCCGCTCCCCTTCTTCGTGGAGCCGCCCGAGAGCGAGGTGCGCACGCCCGAGCTGTTCGCCAAGTACCCCCTGGTGATGGTGACCGGCCGGCGTTCGCCGGTCTACTTCCATGCCGAGCACCGCATGATCCCCTGGCTGCGGGAGGCCGATCCCCATCCGGTCGTCGAGATACACCCGAGCGTTGCCGCCGATCTGGGCATCGACGAAGGCGAGTGGGTCTACATCGAGAACGACCGTGGTCGGATCCGGCGCAAGGCCAAGGTCACGCCCATCGTCCACCCGAAGATCGTGAGTGTCCCCCACGGCTGGTGGCTTCCCGAGACCGAGGGCAGGGAACCGAACCTCTTCGCCACCTGGGAGCTCAACTGCAACCAACTCGTGCACATCGGACCGGGATCGAGTTCCGGCTACGGAGGCGGCGCATACAAGACCGCCCTCGTGAGGGTCAGGAAGATACCGCCGTACGATACGGTCTCGCTCAGCAAGGCGGGCCCGCGCGAGGAGACTGATAGGGGCAAGGAGAGAAATGGGTAGGAAAGGACTCCTTATCCACTACCATTTCTGCACAGGCTGTCACAGTTGTGAGATCGCCTGCAAGCAGGAGCACGGCTACCCGGCCGGTCGCTGGGGGATCATGGTCAAGGAGTGCATCCGCGAGTCCAACGACCGGGTGCAGGTCGACTACCTGCCCTTCCCGACCGACCTCTGTGACCTATGCGCCGCCCGCACCCGCCTCGGCGAGAAGCCCGCGTGCGTCAAACACTGCCAGACCGGCTGCATCACCTTTGGGGAGGTGGGCGACCTCGCTCGGCAGATGGAGGAGACCCCCAAGAGCGTCCTCTACGCGCCTCGTTAGCTCCGCTGGCCGAGAGCCCGCGCCAGGCCGACCAGGATCCCCGCGGTCGCCCCCCAGATCCGGCGGCCCTGATAGAGAAGGACGTAGAAGCTGTGTCGCTCGCCGTCGCGCTCGAAGCTGCCACGCTGGTGATTCCTGGGGTCGAGCACGAAACTCAGGGGGACCTGGAAGATATCGGCCACCTCCCGACGATCCGGCGCCAAGTCCACCGGTGGTTCGATCCAGCCGACGAACGGATGTACACGAAACCCCGAGACGGTCGGGTACGGAGCCAGGCACCCCAGGATCTCGACCTCGTCCGGAGAAAGGCCGATCTCTTCATGCGCTTCACGCAATGCCGCATGTTCCGGACCAGCATCCGTCTCCTCGACCCGCCCTCCAGGAAGACTGATCTCCGACGCATGGTCTTTCAGGAACGCCGTCCGTTCGGTGAGGATGATGGAAGGCTCCACCGGCCCGGCCACCAGGGCTATCAACACGGCCGCGGCGACCCCCGGCGCCGCGGTCCACACGCGTTCCTCCTCGGGCACGCAGGCCGCCTTCAGCCTGAGTCGGACCTCACCAGGGTTCATCGCCCCATCGGCGATCGGGCTACCTGGTGGTCGTCTTGGGCGTCGTGCCGACCGGAACCACCCCGGCCAACTCGCCTATCACGTTGATCAACTCGGCATCTGCGGGAACGACCACTTTGGCGTTCTGACGCAATGAGCGCTCCACTGCCTCCAGCTTTCGCAGGACCTGGGCGTTACCGATGAAGTACCGGTCGGCGGCTTCGTTCACCAGCTTGATCGCCAAGGCCTCCCCTTCGGCCTGCAGGATACGGGCCTGTTTCACCCCTTCGGCCTTCTTGATCTCAGCCCGGCGCTGTCCATCGGCCTGGGTCTCGGTGGCGGTGGCGAAATCGATGGCCGCCACCTTCTCGTTCTCGGCCTTCACCACCTTGTTCATGGTCTCCTGGACGTCCTCGGGCGGATCGATCTCCTTGAGTTCTGTGCGCAAGATCTCGATGCCCCAGCTGGCGGTCTCCTGAAGGAGCGTGCTGCGAAGCTCCTCGTTGATCTTGCCGCGCTCGCTGTTGGCCGATTTCAAGGTCAGGGTGCCGATGATGTTCCTCAGCGTCGTCCGCGCCAGGTTGACGATCTGGAACTCGTAGTTGGCGACGTTGTACTGCGAGGCTTTGACGTTGTCCTCGTCGGCCTTCACCTTCAGATACACCTGCGCGTCCACACGGGCATTGAGATTGTCGTTGGTGATGATCATCTGAGGCTGGGCCTCCACGAGCATCTCGCGGATGTCCACCCTGAACATCCTCTCCACCAACGGGATGATGAGATGAAAGCCTGGGTCGGCGTAGCGGTTGTACTTGCCCAGACGCTCGACCAGCCCTCGGTTGGTCGGACGGACGATCCTGATCCCCGCCGCCAGGAGAAACAGGACGACTACGACTGCCACGACTATCCCGGCTATGGCTCCGCTGGACATCGACCCACCCTTCCTTTCGGCCGGCATATCCCGGCAGGACACGGTTCTTGCTGTCTGCTCCCCACTCTAGGCGTTCCCGGAGAACGCGTCAAAGCGTCCTCGTCAACCCTCCCATCGTTCCACCTGCACCAAGCACGAGTTGTTGGCCATGGCCGTCGAGGTGGGCGTGATGTACCGCTGGGGCGTGAGGATGTTGACGCATCCGGCCCGGTCGGCAGACTCCCCCGGTGCGCCCACAGGATCGTAGTCGGCGCACGATTCGTACGAGTGGACGGTTCCCTGGGGCAACCTCTCCGTGACCTGGGCAGCCAGTATCACCGAGCCGCGATCGTTGTACGCCCGCACGAGATCGCCGTCCCCGATACCGCGAGCCGCGGCATCCCCGGGATTGAGCCGGATGATCCAGTAGTAGCGGCCGTCGTCCTTGAGGACCCGGTGGTCCTTGATGTCGTTCGACCAGGAATCTTTGGCGTCACCCATGGTGTGGAAGCTGAAGCGCGGGTGCGGTGAGATCAGTTGCAGGGGGTACCGGTCGGTGAGTCCGTCGGTATGGTGGCCTTCCCAGGATTCGATGTATTGCGGTCCCATCGAGGGACGTTCCGGATCGACCACGCCAGCCTGCTCCAACCTCTTCAGGCTCGAGGCCACGAACTCGATCTTGCCCGAGGTCGTCTGAAGCCCGGCCAGCTTGATCTGGTCGGCCGGGTGCGGACCCCAGTCCGGGGTGTCCTTCCCTCTTCCTTCGGCGAACCACCGCAAGGCGGGAGTAGGGACGCGGTCCGCCGACACCGGGACCACGTAGTAGCCCTTCTTCTCGAACTCCTCCCACGTGATGGCCTCAGGCAGGTCGGTGGCATGGAAGACCTGCTTGACCCATTCGAGTTCGGTCTTCCCTCCCATGCTGAACATCTCGTAGATCCCCAGGCGCTTGGCCAACCCGGCGAAGATCTCGTAATCGGACCTGGATTCGCCCAGCGGTTCGATGCACTTCTTCTGGAGGACGATCATGCGGTGGTTCGGCTGGCTGTAGCCGTCGGGGCAGTACCCGGCCGCCGACGCGAACTCGCTGATATCCCAGCGCTCGAAGTTCGTACAGGCCGGCAGGATCACGTCGGCGAACTTGGCCTCGCCCTCGAACCAGATGGACTGGTTGACCACGAAGGGGACCTTGTCCGTCTGATACGCCTTCACATACCGGTTGGTCTCGGTCATGGTCCCGAAGAAGGAACCGCCGTACCGGTAGTACATCCCCACGTGCGAGTAACCCCTGGCCGGGTACTGGTACTTCTGGAACTGCGACTCGATCGTCGACCCGCAGAAGCCTTTGCCCTGCCACTCGACCGACTCATGCCGCAAGGCCTCGGGGATCCGTAGGCGAGGTACCACCTGTCCCTCGGCGGAGTGATGGAACAGGCCGGCCGCTCCCCCGCGGGGGAACATACGGTAGGCCCATTGGAAGCCGGCGGCCGTATTGCCGAGGTCGCAGGAGATGCCGCCCTCAGAGTAGCCGGGGAACATGAACGACGCATCGACAGGCGCGCCCAGCGTGGTGCCCCAGATGTTGCTGCCCGGCTTGCCCAGGCCCTGCATCGCCGCCAACGCCACCATGGTCCGAGCCCATTCGTTCCCGGTGGCCGCTCGGCTCGCGCCGCCCATGCCCCCGAAACCGCCCGAAGCCAGCATCGTCCTCTTCGCGGCCCATTCTCGAGCCAAGGCCCTTATGTCCCGAGCGGGGATTCCCGATTCGGCCTCGGCCCACTCGGGCGTCTTGGGGTTTCCGTCGGTCTCGCCGAGTATGTACGCCTTCCACTCGTCGAAACCGGCGGTCCGCTCGGCCACATACTCCTGGTCGTACGTGCCTTCGGTCAGCCACGTGAAAGCGATGGCCAACCCCATGGCGACGTCGGTGCCCGGCCGGGGCGCCCACCACTTGTCGGACAAGAGGCCGGCTGTGTGGTTGTAGAAGGGGTCGATGAACACCATCTTGACGCCCAACTCCTTGAGCCAACGCCGGCGGGCCGTGCTCTCGAAGGCCGCGTAGCATCCCGAGGTGGATTCGGGATCGGCCGACCAATAGACGATCATCTCGGTGTTCTGAAGGGCGTCTTCCAGGAGATCGTATTGCTCGGGGATCCCCAGACGGTGACTGAAACCCCACATGTGCATGGCACCCCAGTGCCAGCCCTCCCAGCTGTCCGGATTGTGCTCGGCGTACGTCATACCGACCAGGTTCATGAACCGGTAGTAGGTGCTGAACCGATAGCCGACATTGCCCCACATGTGATGCGATCCCGGAGTGGTGAGCATGCCGGTGGGTCCGAGTTCGCTCTTGACCCGGATGATCTCGTCGGCGACGAGGTCGAGGGCCTCGTCCCAACTGATCGGCTCGTAGCCGGAGACGCCCCGGTTCATGCAGTTGCGCTCGCCCTTGGGGTCGAAGTCGACCCGCTTGAGAGGCGTGAGTATCCTCTTGGGAGAGTAGATGACCGACTTGTGCGCCACCGTCCACGGCGACAAGGTCGTCCTCCGGGGAGGCGTGAACTCCCGACCCCGGGCCTCGATCTTCCAGGATGGGCCGTCGGATTCATCGAGATCGATGGGGAGGATGCGCACGATCCGGTCGTCGCGGACGTCGACGAAGACGGGCCCTCCGGTGGTGCTGTTGGTCAGTCTCTTCAGCTGCGTCATGCCGGTGTTGACCTCCCTGTATGCTTTGCCATCCAGCTAGAGTTCGCGCTCCGCGACGACCTCGGTCTTGATCTGCCGCACCAACTCCTGAAGGGCTCCGATGACGTTCTCTCGGATGTCGCCCGCCACCAGTGCCAGCATGATGTCGTCGCCGACCGCCAGTCTTCCCTCGTTTATCCAGGCGCGGACGGCCACCACCCCGGGCTTGTCCTCTATCGAAGCGATGGCTCCGCGAAGCCGCGCGGTATCGTAGGAGAGATCCATCCCGGCCACCGGCGTCCCGTCGCGACTGCTGCCCCGGACGACCCCGTTGTGCGCAAGGTACATGCCTACTCGTTCGCTCCCCGGGCCGGCCTTGATCTCCGCCAGCCATGCCTCGAGCGATGGACGTTCCGAACCGATGGCTCCTCCCTCCCGTCGTTCATGACCGGTCAACAATATCGCGAAATCCACCCCGGTGCGGGCTGTTCACCCACCACCCTCCGCGGCTCCGCCTCCATCCTGTGGCACAATGTGCGAGATTCATCCGTGATGGAGACCCTTCGCCGCTGGACGGTGGAGCGGCGAGGAGGAGGACACTGAGCCTTGGGCGATCGACTAGACCAACCGCATACTCTGGGCATGAGGACGGCCGCCGTCCACGCGGGTCAGACTCCGAACCCCTGCACCGGTGCGTCGGCTCCCGACATCGCGATGTCGACCACGTTCATCATCGATCCGGAAGTATCGTTCTCCGCCGATGCCATAACGGAGGAGACGCCCTTCGTCTACACGCGATGGGCCAACCCGACGGTCGCCCAGCTCGAAGCGAAGCTGGCGGTGCTCGACGCCGCCGAGGATTGCATCGCCTTCGCCAGCGGCATGGCGGCTATCAGCGCCCTCTTCCTGCACTCGCTCAGGGCGGGCGATCACATGGTCATGAGCGACGTCACCTACGCGGCCGCCTCGGAGTTGGCCAACGGTACTCTGCAGTCTCTGGGGATCGACGTGACCCGAGTAGACACCTCCGATGCCGAGAAGGTCAGAGGATCGTTGCGTCCGAACACGCGGCTCGTCTACCTCGAGTCGCCGGCGAACCCGCTTCTCCGCTTGACCGACATCGAGACAGTCGCTGGGATCGCGCATGAAGCCGGAGCCATGGTCGCCGTCGACTCCACCTTCGCGACCCCGGTGGGGATGCGCCCCATCGAACTCGGTGCGGACTACGTGATCCATTCGCTGACCAAGTACATCTGTGGTCACGGGGACGCCATCGGGGGCTCCATTGCCGGCCCCCGCGAGGAGATGATCAAGCTGCGTTCGCTCGCGATCCACACGGGTGGCATCTTGAGCCCGTTCAACGCCTGGCTCATCCTGCGAGGTGCAGCGACGCTCCCGGTCCGCATGGCCGCTCACGAGGAGAACGCCCTGGCGGTCGCCCGTCATCTCGAAGCGCATCCTCAGGTGACGCGCGTGGTCTATCCCGGCCTGCCTTCGCACCCCCAGTTCGACCTCGCCTCGCGGCAGATGACGAACTTCTCCGGCATGTTGACGTTCCAGGTCCGGGACGGACTCGCCGCGGCCCAGTCGTTGTCCGACCGCCTCGGGGTCATCCACTACGCCGTGTCGCTTGGACACGTACGGAGCCTTGTCTGCTATCTGCCGACGGCCGACCTGCTACGGACCTCGTTCCACCTGACTTCCGAACAGGAGGCGTCCTACCGAGCCTGGGCGGGCGATGGGGTGTTCCGACTTTCGGTGGGTCTGGAGGACCCGGCCGACCTCATCGACGACCTCGACCAAGCCCTGGCCCCACTCGGCTGAGATCCGCCCCGAAGCATCCTCGAACGCCGAGAGCCTTGCCGGACATATATGGCTGAAGCAGCCAAACGGCAAGGGAGGTCGAGTATGAAGGTAGTCGAACGAGAGCGCGAGACACGCTTCGAGGAGTTGTTCGAGCGCTTTTTGCGGGATATGGTCGCCTATTGCACGTGGCGCGCGCCATCCCCTGCCGACGCGGAAGATGCCGTGTCCGACGTCTTTCTGGTGGCCTGGCGCCGCCTCGAAGAGGTCCCGGATGGGGCCGAAGCTAGACCGTGGCTCTATGCCACCGCCCGGCGGGTCATGGCCAACCAGGCCCGAGCCGGACGTAGGCGGGCCCTCCTGCACGTCAGACTGAACGCGCTGCCGGTCAACCCGCAACCGGCTCCACTCCGGAGAAGGCTCTCGTACATGAAGCCATCCGCCGTCTGCGGCCAATGGACCAGGAGATCCTCCTCTTGGCGGAGTGGGAGGGGCTGACCCCCACCGAGATCGCCCATGTCATGGGGTGCCCGGCGGTCACAGCGCGAGGAAGGCTCCATCGCGCCCGCCGGCGCTTTCGACAGGCCTTCGAGGCGGTCGCCGACAACTCTGTGACAACAAGCACCGTGCTCGTCCCCAGATGAGCGCGTCTGACATGAGGAGATCCGATATGGCTTCAATGCAAAGAAAGACAGGGAGCAAGGGCCTCGACGCCCTGCGTAGGGCAAATCCCCGTCACGAGGAAGGCTTCGAGGAGACTACCGCCAAGAGCACTCCGCTGCTTTCCGCCATCCTCACCGACAGGGAGAGCGGAACGTCGCGTGGCTCGGCCACCCCCAGGCGGAGGGAGCGAGGATACCGTACCCTCGGCCTCTCGGCCGCCGCGGCGGTCGTCGTCCTGGCCGGTGCCATCACAGCGGTCATGCTCTTCGCCGGAGGTCCGAGCGGGATCACCCAGATAACCCCCGCCCAAGCCGCGGAGGCGGTCAAGCAGGCAGCGGCCGACACGGCCACCGCCGGCCGGTCCGGGGTCATAGAGACCGTGCTCGCAGGGATGATCAGCGCCAACGACGGCGCCCAGGCTGCGTATGGAGCCGAGCCGGAGATGACCGAGGGCGCACTCAACACGATCATCTTCACCTGGAACGGCGACGATCTCATCATCGCCGGCGAGGGTGACTGGACCGGCGCGTACGAGCTCCGCTACGTCGACGGCCGCTTCTACGAGAAGGGCTACCACGTCCCGGACAGCCAAGACTGGTACCACTGCACCGATTTCGACAACGGCGGAGGAGACGACCCGGGCCCCGATGCAGCGTATGAGGCGTTCATCCCGGCCGAGTGGCTCGAGTCCTATCGCTCCGCCCTCGTGGGGTCAGGGCTCAGAGGGCTGATCGAGAACGTCTCCGGATTGACCGTCGTCTCCAGCGTGGATGGCGGCCAGGTCTACTCCGGCACTCTCCCCGCTGACGGCCTGTCAACGAACGCTCTCGGTCTGTACGGCTTTCCGTTCGCCGGACAACCACTCGACAAACTCGGCGCGCTCGATCCGACCTACCCGGTCTCGGTCGAGATCGTGGTCGACAGTGACGGACTCATCGGCCAGGCGACACTGGGGTACGAGTTGGAAGGCAATCCCTTCACGTATACCGTGCGATACAGCCGCTTGGGCTCGGGACCGACGATCATCGCCCCGGACGCCGAGCAGACCGTGACCACCGACCGGGTGCCCTAGACATCCGCGAGCGGCACTTCGTACCGCGGTCACACGCTCCATGATGGCAGGAGCCCCCGCGAGCCTGTCGGCTCGCGGGGGCTCCTGCCTGTCCGACCTTCCGGTCGCGTCGCGGTCCCGGAGACCGAAGACGACTCTAGGCGCAGTAGACCCGCACGTTGTCGCCATTGTTGGCGTCTACGGTGATCTCCATCTCGCGCAGCGAGTCGATGAGTTCCTCGAGTTCTTCCGGCTTGATATTGGCGAGGTCTATCGACATCCCGTGCTCCGACATCGACTTGTTGATCTGGTCCATGGCCTGGCTCGGAATTAGATTTGTCAGCTTCAACCCCGCCCGCACCAGGCTCAGAGGGATCTTCACGTTCACGTTCTCTCCCTTGGCGCTCACCACCTTCACATACATGAACTTCGGCGTGGCCGTGGGGTTCTCGGTCGAGGCCGTGGACTCTGTCGGATCGCCGGCCTGAGGACGCGACGCCAGGGCGTCCAGCAGACGGCCGGCCTCTTCCGCGGTGATCTTGCCTGCGGCCAGCAGGTCGAGGATGCGGGTCCTTTCTTCGTTCATCGATAACTCCTCCCTCTTAGCGGACCGTGAACGCGACCGTCCGGTCCGCGTCGGTGAAAAAGACCTCGGTCCCTCGAGTCTCGCCCATCAACCCGAGGCAACCGACGACCAGGCGCGTGTAGGAACCCCTACGCCGCATGACGAAGAAGGCGGCGTCGGCGATCAGCGACGCGACGAACACGAGTACCAAGACCACCAGGAGCAGGGGCCCGAGCACGAAGAGTGGAAGCCATATCCGGAATCTCGTGCGGCCTTGCTCGGCTACTCGCAGAGCCACGAAACACGGCGGGCATCTCATTTCTCCAACCTCCTCGCGGCCTCGTCGACCGAGATCTCCCCGCGCTCCAGCGACTGGAAGATCTCGTCGTGCTCGGTGAGTTGTTCCACCTGGTCCATCTGCAGTGACTGGATGATCCGGTTCAGCCGGTTCTTGACCGTCGGATAGCTGACCCCGAAGGCCTTCTCCATGTACTTGATCGAACCGTGACAACGCACGAACTCGCTGACGAACACCTGGTCCTCGTAGCGCAGACGAGCCAGCGGCGGAAGATCGAAGTCGCCGCTGATGGTCACCCCGCCGCCCTCCAGGCGCACACCGGTGACCGAGAACCGACGATCACCGGTGAGATCGGTCAGATCCTTCCATTGATCCATTCGCTTCCACCTCCACTTCGTCAATCTTTAAGCAGTTTAGGCTTCTCGCTTAACAAAGTCAAGTGCCAGCTTAAGAATACTTATTGCTGAGATTGTAGGGCGAAGCTCGGCCACAGAAGGTCGGGGCAAGATCTCGTCGGTGTCGAGAGGCACGGTAGCGAAGTGGAGGGCGCCTCGGCCGGGTACGGCCGGGCGCGTCGGCAAGTCCCCCGGAGCTACTCGGGAAAGGCCGCCCATTCGTACGGATAGCCCGTGAAGCCGTCGCTGTTGTCCGTGGGCGACTGATCTCCGAATATGACGAGTTCATCGGCCCCCAACTCGGCGCCGATGCTCCACTCTGTGCCGACGGCCCACTGGAAGGTCGCCTCGAGCTCGGGGAGCAGGGAGAGCGGGAACGTATAGGTGAGGGTCGTGCCGGATATCACCGGCGCGGCCTGCAGCGCCTTGCTCTCCATGACTTGGGCGTCGTACACCTCCGGGCGCCATTCAGAGCCGACCAGCTGCACTCGAGGCATGTAGCGGATCACCCCGTCCGTGTCGGCGATGAAGAGCGTGTACATCAACCACCCGCGAGGCCCGAAGTATCCCGGATCGAGTTCGGACGGTATCGGCTCGGATTGTTCCACGGTGAGTTCGAGGTCGGTGCCCGATATCCGGATCGTCGCACCGGTGAGATCGGCTTCCCAGGCCCCATCGGGAAGCTCCCCGCCATCGACGTCGCGCACGTCGCCTCCGACGTCGGTGAGAGTCGCCTGCCCTCCGATCCAGACGGTCTCTCCTCCGCCCGAAGACACTGCGGCTGTCGTCGATGTATCCTCGTCGGCCGTACCGCCACAGGCGGTCAACGCCGCGCCCAGCACGACCAGGGCCGCCATCATCGATAGAAACGTCTTCAGCATCCTTGGTCACCTCTCAACATGGCACCGGCCCGGTCTCACGTTCGACCCATTCGAGCACCGTCGCGACCACTCGAGGGTCGACCGGCCTCTTCGCCTGCGCCTTGTAGCTGGACAATCCGGGTGGTCCCGGATCGCTGCGCAGGAGATGTGTGACGTCGGGGACCACGTGACGCTCGAAGGGCGCGGTGACGATAGACTCCATGACCGACAGGTTCTCCGGGGCTACCTGGATATCCTTGGAACCGGTGATGGCGAGGATCGGGCACGATATCCTCGCCAAGTCCTCCCTGGGGTCGTACGCAAGCAGTTCCCGCATCCACTTGGCGTTGATCTTGGCCACCAATTGAGCCCTGTACCGGTCGGTCCGGGAGCGCTTGATCTTTTCGATCTGTTTGCGCTGAGACTTGGTCACGTCGATGCGAAGCACCTTGACCAACCAACCGTTGAACCCGGTCAGGCTGCTTGCGACCTGGGCGCCCTGCCACAGCAACTCCTCTTCGCCCGACCGAGCCCCCCCGGCAAGCAGGACCACCCCCGCGAGATCGGGAGCATCAGCCGCCACCCGGGTGGCTATGTACGCGCCTTCGCTGTGACCCAGCAGGAAGAGTCTCTCACCGCCCGGCCATCCCTCCGCCCTCAAGAACACGAGAGCCGCCTTCGCGTCGGCCACGTTGTCGTAGAGACCCGTCGCCCAGAAGTCACCCTCGCTCCGACCGACCCCCCGCTTGTCGTAGCGGAGCGACGCGACCCCCCGCCCGGCAAGATGCTGGGCGAGTTCGCCCAGGACATTGATCCGCATCTTCTTGTGGTTCTCGTCCCGATCCACCTGGCCGGAGCCTGCCAACATCAAGACGCATCCGTCCCGGCAAGGCCCATCGGGCAGCGCAAGGGTCCCAGAGATCTGAAGACCGGCTGATTCGAACGTGATCTCCCGCTCTGTCATCCCTCCCCCTCCGGAGGTCGGTTCGTTCACGTCTATGGTACCGCGCCGCGCGGACCCCTACGCGTGATCCCGGATCATCCGGGCTTCTTGCGCCGGTTCCGCGCGACTGCGACCTGAGTGCATAATAGCGATGGCACCGCCCAGCGCAGAACGAGGTGATGGCATCGTGGCTCTCGTCAACCTGATCATCCAGATCGTCGTCGGGATCGTCGGCTTCGCGGCCGTCGTCGTCGCCCGGAAGCGCAAGGTGCGTCGTCACTGTCTGCTCATGAGAGCCTCGGTGGCGGTCTTGATCGTCACCACCGTCGTCTCCATGACGTCACCCTTCGTCGACTTCGTACGCGAGACTCCCCCGCTGGCCCTCTTCTACCCCGAGATGGTGGTGCACCACACCCTCGGTCTGGCGCTGATCGTCTTGTTCATCTACATCAACCTCTCCTACACAGGGGTCATCAAGGCCACCCGCGGGTTCAAGGCGGCGATGTGGTCGGCCGCCTCGTCGTGGCTGGCCACCCTCGTTCTGGGGATCCATCTCTACCTGAGGCTTCATTTCTGAGGCCCGAGGGAATCATGGGTCTACCGAAACACACAGTCGAGAGGGGACTCGATGAAGATCCAGGCGCGACTGGGGTCCGGACGTGGCAACAAGGTGGCTTCGGCTTTGCTCCTCGCGCTCGTGCCGCTCGCGGTCATGCTGCTCGTCGCCGGCTGCGGTGGCGAAGCCGACGCGACGACCTCGTCCTCGGCCCCGTCTTCGACGCAGACTACCTCGGGGCCCATAGGGACCGGCGACGTTCAGGTGGCCATCAAGGACTACACCTACCTGCCGACCGAGATCACCATACAGGTGGGACAGTCGGTCACCTGGAAGAACGAGGACTCGGTGCGACACGATGTCGCCTCCGACGACGGCGAGAGCTTCGACGGGCCGCTACTGGGTCAAGGCGAGACCTTCACGTTCACCTTCGACAGTCCCGGGACCTACCCCTACCACTGCACCCCTCATCCCTTCATGAAGGCCACGGTCGTCGTGCAATAGCCTGCACCTGGCGCAGGCCGGGGTCGACCTGGCGGACGAGGCCCAGTATCTCCTCATTGGAGGGGATATCGGTCATGTCGTGACCGTAATGCACGAAGCGGGCCATGCCCTGCTTGTCGACGAGGACCTGGGCCGGCATCCGTCCCCACTTGAAGAGCTTGATCTCCTGACCGTACAGCTTGAGCACCGTGTGTCTGGGGTCAGGAAGACCGATGAAGGGGAGGTCGTTCTTTCGCCAATAGCTCGCGAAGGCTCCGGGTCCCTCGGGGCCGATCACCACGACAGCCGTCTCCGCCTCCTGGAATCGCTGGTACTCGCGGCGCAACTGCGCCATGTGCGCGCGGCAGAACGGTCAGGTGAACCCGCGATTGAAGACGAGGAGCACGTTGGCCGCGCCCCGAAGACCGGAGAGCCGGAAAGTCCGACCGGAGAAATCGTCGAGTTCGAAATCCGGAGCGAGACCATCCAACTCCACCTTGGGCACATGCGCCTCCCCTGCTGCCGCCTCCACCACCAGTATGGCACCCCCCGACGAGCGGGGACAAGCGTGATCCCCGACGCATCCACCACTGGCGCAGGACCGCCTCCACGTAGATAATGGGCCTCATGAGCGCATACGAGGACATCAAGCTCGAAGGTCACATCATCGATTCGCTCCTTCTGCCCCGGGTCCTCGACGACATCCTCGAGCGGGGCGGCGAGTACCAGATCCTGCAGTTCCGCATGGGTCGCAACAAGGACGACCAGTCGACCGCCGTCCTCAGGGTCTCGGCGTCGGACGAGGCCCACCTGCGCGGCATCCTCCGTGACGTGCAGCCGCACGGCGTCGAATTGGTGGACCAGGAAGACGCTCGGATCGAGCCTGCTCCAGCCGACGGGGTCTTCCCCGAGGACTTCTACTCCACGACCAACCTCGAGACCTATGTGCGGGTGGACGGCCGCTGGGTGCCGGTACAGTGGCCGGAGATGGATTGCGGGATCGTGATCGACCCGGTCCGCTCGACCGCCCGGACGGTTCCGATCGTGCAGGTGAAAGCCGGGGATCCTATCGTGGTGGGGCGCCAGGGTCTGCGGGTGGTCCCGCTGGGCAGTCAACGCGCCTCTCACGCCTTCGAGTTCATGGGTTCGGCCGTGTCGTCGGAGAAACCCAAGCGGCTCGTCGTGGCCAGGGTCGCCCGGGTGATGCGGGACATGCGGGCCGACGGACGGAAGATCGCCGCGGTGTTGGGGCCGGCGGTGATCCACACCGGAGCGGCGCCGGCGTTCGCCCGATTGGTCACCGACGGCTGGATCGACATCGTCCTCGGCGGCAACGCCGTGGCCGTACACGACATCGAGTCGGCGTTCTTCAACACCTCTCTCGGCATCGATCTCAGCGCGGGCGATTCGGTCGAGGGCGGGCACGAGCACCACCTCCGCGCGATCAACCGCATCCGTCGTGCCGGGGGGATACGCCAGGCGGTGGAGCAGGGGGTGCTCACCTCCGGCCTCTTCTACACCATCGTGCAGACCGGGATCCCCTACGTACTGGCCGGTTCCATCCGAGACGACGGACCCCTGCCCGACGTGATCACCGACGCCGTCCAGGCGCAGCAGGCCATGCGCGAAGGGGTCCGCGACGCCGGACTCTGCCTCATGCTGTGCAGCATGTTGCACAGCATCGCCACCGGCAACCTCCTACCTGCTTCCGTCCACACCGTCTGCGTCGACATCAACCCCGCGGTCGCCACCAAGCTCGCCGATCGGGGCAGCTTCCAGACGATCGCGATCATCACCGATGTGGGCTTGTTCCTCGACGAACTGGTCACCGAACTGTCGAGGTGACGGTCCCGGCGCGGTCTCGCTCGAGGTAGTCGTTGCGCACGTCCTCCGAGATCACGCCGTCGGTGACTTCGATGATGCGGTCGGTCTGTTCGGCTATCTTCCGATCGTGCGTGACGATCACGAACGTCGTACCCATGTCCCGATGGATCCGTCTGAAGAGCTCGTATACCATCGCGGAATTGACCGTGTCGAGGTTGCCCGTGGGCTCATCCGCCAGCAGGATGTCGGGGGAGTTCATCAGCGCCCGCCCGATGGCCACCCGCTGTTTCTGTCCTCCGCTCAACGCGTCCGCGCTCTTGTCGGCCAGATCGCCGATCCCGAGGAAAGAGAGGATCTCCTCGGCATGTGCCCGGGTCCGCGGCTGACCCCGTCCACCTCTCGCCGGCCCCCCGATCCACATGGGGATCAGGAGGTTCTCCCGTACGGTGAACTCGGGCAAGAGATGGTGGAACTGGAATACGAAACCCAGGTGCTCGTTCCTGAAGGCGGCCCGCTCCTTCTTGCCCAGCAGACCGACGTCGGTCCCCAGCAGATGCACCCGGCCTTCGGTGGGACGGTCCAGGAGACCCAGCAGGTTGAGCAAGGTCGACTTGCCGCTGCCGGACTGCCCGATTATCGCCAGGAACTCCTTGCCCGGGACTCGGAACGAGATCCCGCGAAGGGCCCTGGTCTTGACTGTGGTCCCGTACTCCTTCGTGGCGTTGTCGACGGCTATCGTGTCAGGCACTTTGGATCACCTGGATCGGATCGAGTCTGGCCGTCTTGCGGTAGGGAATGATGGCTGAGATGAGCGCTATCGCGATGCCGATCCCCGCGGAGAGGAGGATGAAGCTCAGTTGAGGCTCTATGGGGAAGAGTCCGGTGTCGCCCCGTTCGGCGATCACACTGAACACCCCGATCAATCCTAGACTGATGCCTATCCCCAGGGCTGTACCGATCACCCCGAGGATGCCCGCCTGGTAGAGGAAGACGAGACCGGTACGGGCGTCGGACATCCCCAGCGCTTTCAGGATGCCTATCTGCCTGGTCTTCTGGACGGCCGAGATGGCCAGGGTGGAGGCGATGCCGAGCATGACGGCGACGATCACGAAGACCTGGATCATGTACGACGAGGTGCTCTGGCTCTGGAGGCCCGTCAGCAACTCCTGGTTCTGCGCCTGCCATTCGGTGACCTGCTGAGCGGGGAACGACCCGGTGACGCCGGCCGCCACCTCGGGGGAGCTGAACACGTCGCGGATCTGCATCTCGACAGCGCTCACCTCGTCGGTGGCGCGCCCGAGAGCCCGGCTCGTGGTGGCCAGCCCGGCGAAGACCGACTGGCGGTTGACCGCCTGAACGCCCAGATCGAAGACGCCCTCCACCCGCGCTTCGACCACCCCGCCGTCCGCGAGCACCAGACGGATGGGGTCACCGGGGGCCAATCCCGATTCCTCCGCGAACTCCTTGCCCACCAACACGTTGTCATCCTCGAGAGACACCCGTCCGGCGACCAGCCGTTCCGACAGCTTGTAGATGGAGTCGATGTCGGCGTACGCCCCACCCTTGACCACAACCGGGGTACTCGAACCACCGACCGGCACCAGCGCCGACAATATCTGCACGGGGGCGACCGCGGTAATCTGCGGGTCGGCTTGCACCCCGCTCCGGTCCTGGGCGGTGAATGCGAAGGACGCCGCGTCCTCGCCTGGTTCGAGAGTGATATGCGAACTCGATCCCACGGTGCTGTCCAGCAGCGACTGCTGGAGGCTGGTGATGAGCGAGCCCACGAACACCTGCACCGCGATCCCGACGGCGATCCCCAGGATGATCAGGACGGATTGCCCCTTACTGCGCCACAGGAACCGTCGAGCGATCTTCAACTCAAGCATCGGCCGATCCCCCCGCCTTCGCGGTCAGTTCGTCCATGAGCGCGTCGACCGACTCGACAGTGAGGTCCTCCCACCCTTCCTCGGAACGAGCGAAGGCAGGACCCCCCACCACCAGCCGTACACCCGGTAGCCCCTCGCGCAGCCGCGCGACCACGTCGCGAAGGGCGACTCTCTGGAAGTGAGAGGAAGCGGAAAGACAGACGACGTCCACGGCTTCCGAGCGAGCGCATTCGATCATCTGCTCCACCGGGGTCATGGCGCCCACGTAGACGGTGGTGAAACCGCGGAGATCGAAACGGTCGGCCAACATGCGCAGAGCCAGGTCGTGGACCTCGTCCAGAGGGCAGAAGAAGGCGACCTTCACCGGGACGCGCTCCGTGCGCCTCTTGCGCTCTATCACCGCCGGGTACAGAGCCTCCACCGCCGTACGGACCGCGCCGACTATCAGGTGTTCCTCCCAGACCGCGATGTCGCCTTGCTGCCATCCGAGCCCGACGGAGACCAGAAACGGCTCCAACACCTGCGAATACAGATCTTCGATCGCCAGGCCGCTTTCCACCGCGGACAGGATCGAACTCACCGCTCCGTCGCGGTCATGCGCCCGCAGGCGACCCTCCAGAAGCGCGGTCATCTGATCGATACCCGGTCCGGTCATGCCCTACGACGTCTCTCCAGGTCAAACTCGGCGACTCCTCGAGACCATAGGCTACCCAGGATCGCGAGCGCCTATTCCATCTCGACCCGGTCCCTGCCGAGATCTTTGGCTCGATACAGCGCCGAGTCGGCGCGGATGAGGATGCGGTCTTGGGGTTCGTCGCCGGCCGCAGTAGTGCCGCCGAAGCTGGCGGTCACCCGTATGTCGTTGTCGGCGTACTCGATAGGAGCATCACCCACGACCTGTCGCGCCCTTTCGAGGATCGCTCGAGCTCCCTCGGTCGCCACACCCGGTATGACGACGAGGAACTCTTCTCCACCGATGCGGCCGAGACTGTCGTACGGCCGTATCGTCACCGACAGCCGCCGCGCCACTTCACGAAGAACCTCATCGCCGGCGGCGTGGCCGTATGTGTCGTTGACCTGTTTGAAGTGGTCGATATCCATCATGCCGATCGACAGAGGCGACCCCTCCCGGGCAGCCCGGGCCAACTCCTCAGACAGCCGGGCCATGATCGCCCCTCGGTTCATGATCTGGGTGAGAGGATCCGTGCGGGCTTGATGCTCGAGCGCCTGCCGGGAAGCCGCCAGCTGATCGTAGAGTTCCACGAAGCGCCGGCCCACGTCCATCCGCGCCCGGAGTTCCGCGGGTTCGAAGGGCTTCTCCACGTAGTCGTTGGCGCCTGCCTCGAGACCTGCCACCAGGTCCTCGGTGTCGATGCGCGACGTGAGCATGACGATGTAATGGGGTCGCTCGCCTTCATCCAAGCGCACTTTGCGGCACACGTCGATGCCGTCCAGGCCCGGCATCTCCCAGTCGAGGACGACCAGCGATGGAGCGCCCGGTCTCTGGATCTCCTCCCACGCCGCGTCGCCGTCACCCACCGCGACCACGTCGTAGCCCCACTTCTCCATGGTCCTCTTGAGAACGAGTCTCGAGGTCGGATCGTCTTCGGCGATCAGAACCTTCATCGCGACCCCCCCTCCAGGCCGCTTCGCTCCCATTCCTCGACGAACCGCGCGAAGGCCGCCTCCAGGGCATTCGTCCGCTCTTCCACGTCCATCATCCGCTCTTCACCGGCTTCTTTGGCGTCGGCCTCCATCCGAGCGGCTTCGGCTCTGAGCGCGGCCGCGCCTACGGTGGCGGCGGCTCCCTTCAAGGCGTGCGCCTTGCGTCCGATGACCGAGCCTGCCTCGGAAGAGGCCTCGCGAAGGCCGGCTATCTGCCGTTCCGCATCGGCGATGAACTCGGTGACGACCTCCACCGCGAGTTCTCTGTCCCCTGCGAGATTGTGGAGAAGAGCCTCCTGGTCGAACGCGGTGTCCGCCGACACCGGCTCGGCGACTATCTCCGGCTCGGGAGTAGGTGCTCCGGTCCCCGCTGTCCAGCGCTCGATGGCGCGGTGTAGGTCGTCGGGGCGCAGGGGCTTGGTCAGGTAGTCGTCCATGCCACCGGCCAGGCATCTTTCGCGGTCGCCCTTCATGGCTGCCGCCGTGAGAGCGACTATCGGGATGTCGTGGTCGAGGACCGTCGAATCCCGGTCACGCACCACCGCGGTCACCTCCAAGCCGTCCATCTCGGGCATCTGTAGATCCATGAGGACGAGATCGTACGTTCGTGAACTCAAGGCTTCGACAGCCTGGCGACCATCGCCCACCGCGTCGGCCTGGTACCCGAACTTCTCCAGCATCCCGAGCGCCACCTTCTGATTGGTGGGATTGTCCTCGGCGAGCAACACCCGGACCCTGCTCTTGGCCCTGTCCGTCAGGCTGTGCCTGGTGATGATCCGGGGAGTCGGCTTCGGGACGGATTCGGCCCCCGGGTTGAGCACCATCAGCAGGCAATCGTACAGCTGTGACTGCTTGACCGGCTTCGTCAGGTAGGCGGCGAAACCAGCCTCCTCCAACCTGGCGGCGTCGCCCCGCCTGCCCATCGAGGTCATCATGACCAGGGCGGTCGAGTCGAGCGAACGATCGTCCCGTATCATCGTCCCCAAGGTCTCCCCGTCGATGTCCGGCATCTGCATATCGAGTATCGCGACGCGGTAGGGATCGCCCTCACCGACCCCACGTCGCAGTTCTTCCAGAGCCTGATTGGCTCCGGCGACCTCGTCATGACGAGCCCCCCACGATCCGAGCATGCCCGCGACCACTCTGCGGTTGGTCTCGTTGTCGTCAACGGCCAGGACGCGAGTCCCTTCGACCGGCACCATCTGGAGATCACTTAACGAAGGGCCCTCGGCCAGAGAGTCCGGACGCGTTGGGACATCCTGCTTGTCGAACCATGCAGTGAACCAGAAGGTCGATCCCTCTCCCGGAGCGCTGATCGCACCGATCTGGCCACCGAAGAGTCCCACCAGACTCTTCGATATCGACAGCCCCAAGCCGGTGCCGCCAAAACGTCGGGTCGTAGACGCGTCTGCCTGAGTGAACGGCTGGAAGAGCGCCTGCAGCGCTTCCTCCGAGATACCTATGCCCGTGTCGCGTACCGCGAAACGCAACATCGCGGTCGTGGTGTCCTCGGACTCCAGCGCCACCGACAGCGCGACCTCGCCCTCCTCGGTGAACTTGACCGCGTTGCCGACCAAGTTGGTGAGCACCTGGCGCAGCCGGCCGGGATCGCCACGTAGCCGCGAGGGCACATCGGGTCCGACGAGCCCGGTGAATTCGAGCCCTTTCTGATGAGCCCGCACCGCCAGCAGGTCAATCGTCTCCTCGAGGGTGTTGCGGAGATCGAAGTCGATCTGCTCGATCTCCAGCTTGCCGGCCTCCACCTTCGAGAAATCGAGGATGTCGTTGACGATGGAAAGGAGCGACTCCGCACTTGTGCTGACCGTCTCCGCATAGTCACGCTGCACGGGGTCGAGATCGGTGTCGAGGAGCAGGCTGGTCATGCCGATGACCCCATTGATCGGGGTACGGATCTCGTGGCTCATGTTCGCGACGAACTCGCTCTTGGCTGCGCTGGCCGCCCGAGCCTCTATCGTCAACCGGTTCGCTTGGGCGATCGCCTGCTCGAGTTCGCGGTTGACCAATTCGGCCTGTTCTTTGGCCTCCCGCAATTCCTCTTCCGAGCGCTTGCGCTCGCTGATGTCGATGAAGCTCTCGACGAGATGGGGTCTGCCGTCCAGTTCCAGACGGGCGACGGTCTTGATGATGGGTACGCGCGAACCGTCGGCCCTCAGCAACACCCGTTCCGAGCTGTCCACGGACTGCCCAAGATCCGTGACAGGACATCTGCCCTGCTCGGCGGGACAGATGTACATGTGGCAGACCTTGCCGACCAACTCCTCCGCGGCGGCCCCGATCATCTCCGCGGCGATAGGATTGGCGCTCGTGATGGTGTGATCTTCAGGATCCACGATCACGATGCCGACCTGCACGCTGGCGAGGATGGAGCTCAGGGCGCTCTCGCTCTGCCGCAAAGCGGCCTCGGCCAGCTTACGTTCGCTGATGTCGCGGACGGTGCCAACCGCGTGCCACGCATCTCCGCTCTTCACGGGGGCAAGAGACAATTCGATGGGGAACTCCGTGCCGTCCCGGCGGAGTCCCTTGAGCTCGATGGTCCTGCCGACCGCCGCACCCTCACCGGTCTGTGTGAAATGCGGGAAGGCCTTGCGGTGCGCCGCATGGTACTCCTCCGGAGCGAGAGTGGAGTGAAGATCCCGGCCGAGCATCTCTTCCTCGGTCCAACCGAACATCTCCGCCGCAGCCGGGTTCCAGAACGTCACGCGGCCCTGTTCATCCAGCATGATGATGCCGTCGAGCGCGGCCGCGCTCATCGCACGCAACCGGGCTCCGACCACGTCGAGCTCTTTGCTCCGCTCCTGGACCCGGAATTCCAGGTCTTCGTTGACGACCCGGAGAGCGCACTCGGCGGCTTCGCGATCGTGGATGGCCCGCATCAGGTTCCGCCTCCACAGCCCTACCCGCAGCAGGGCGACCGACCACGCGACGAGAGCCAGAGCCGCCACGCCCAGAGCCAAGCCCAGCCACAGGTCGGCCATCCCGCGTCTGTGTTCCAGTTCGGAATTGAGCCAGCCCCTGACCTCCATCATCAGCCGGGTCATGCCCTCGGAGAAGCCCTGCTTGTAGGCGGTGTACTGGTCGCCGCCCAGGACCTCCTGAGCCTCCGGCAGCCGGCCCTCTCCTGCCGATTCGAAGACCCGGTCGTCGATGGCGGCGAGGGCGGCTGCTGCTGCTCCCAACCGGTCGACCTTCTCGACCATCGTCGGCAGGGGGACCAGAGCGCGCAACTCCGCGAGATACGCGTCGAGTTGTGGAGCGGCTTGAGTGTGGCGGACCTCCCACCGCGTATCCCCGGTCACTGCCGACAGTTGCACCGATGACGTGAGGATCTCTTGGGTACGGAGGATGTCCCCGCGAAGCTTCTCCAGGCTGGTGGCCTGCTGCTCGGTCCGCGCGGCGAAGCTGATCCCCTGGTGGGCCTGCCAACCAAGCCAGCCGCAGGCGGCCGCCGTGACGACGATGGCCACGAGAGCGATCCAGACGGGAAAGCGCGCGAGTTCGCTCGACGGCCCCCGCCCAGCCGCACCTGCGTCTTCCCTGCCGCCGCTACGCTCTGCTTCGCCCACAGGCCGGCTCCTCGTTCGATGCTGCGATCGGGACCTGGCGGCGCTCGACCGGGGCCAAAGCGAGACCATACGCCCATCTCGACCGTATTATCGGCCGAGGCGCCTTCTCACGTGAGACGTGGGGCGCTCCGATCGGACCTCATCGTTCTTTGCGAACCTTCCATATCTGTTCGCCAGGCCACCGCCGATACCATTCCCGATCGGTCTCGTCGCGATAGCTGCTGATGGCTTCCGGGCCGGGCCGGAGTTCGATCAGGTCTTCGATCGTGAAGCCATGCGCGCGGAACAGTCGTATCCACGCGCCGTAGGGCAGCATGAAATCGACGTAGCCCTCCCACGGTAGGGCCCACATCCCGAAGTAGTCGTCGAGGAGTCTGTCACCGGGGTGATCGCCGTCCTCCGGGTAGCACATCTGGACGATCGGCGTCGCTCCGGAAAAGGCGAGAAGACCCCCAGGCCGAAGCAGCCGCGCGGCCTCGGGCACCGTGGTATACGGGTCGGCGAACGTCATCGCCCCATAGTCGCAGAATACGATGTCGAAGCTCTCGTCAGGAAGGGGTACCGCTTCCGCGCTCGCGTGCACCAGGGGTATGTCCACCCCCGCCTCCGCCATGAGCCGCCGAGCATGAGCCAGTTGATTCTCCGACAGATCGAGCGCCACCGGCCGGGCGCCGGCCCTGGCGAGAGCGATCGACCATTGGGCGGCGCCGCACCCGAACTCGAGGATATCCTGACCCTTCACGTCGCCCAGGACCCTCAATTCCGCTTCGGGGATCTGCCATACGCCCCAAGCGAGACCCCCCGATGCAGCCAGTTGGGGGCCGTGGTCCGCCTGGTAGGTGTCACTGTCGGCGTTCCAACTCTCTCGGTTGCCCGCTGCGTGGTCGGAAAGCGTCTCCGGATCCAGGTCTGGAGTGTCGCGCATGCGCCCCTCCTCGGGGGAAAGATGTCGTCGAATGGATACGCCCAGTATAGTGGGACCATGAGTACGGTGTTCGTCGACGCAGACGCGTGCCCTGTCACCCGCGAGGTCCTCGCGGTCGCCCGCTCGCGGCGCGCTCCTGTCACCCTCGTGGGCAACGAGTCGCAGAACTTGGCCCGCCATGCCGGTCGGCCGGGTGTGGAGATCGTCCAGGTGCCGGCTGGTCGGGATTCCGCCGACTTCGCCATGGTCCCTCTGCTGGCCCCGGGAGACATAGTGGTCACGGCCGACCTGGGCCTGGCGGCGATGGTGCTGGGGAGGGGAGCCCGCGCGCTCAGCCCTCGGGGCAGGGAGTACACTCCGGCGACCATCGACGCCGAGTTGGCGGTGCGGCATGCGGAACAGCGGTTCCGCCGAGCCGGCGGACGCACACGCGGCCCTACAGCTTTCGCCGAAGAGGACCGCGAGCATTTCAGAAGCGGTCTGGAGCGGCTGCTGGATCCGCCCCGCGGGACCTGATGTCGCCTCGACGGGTACAATGCCATAATCGTCATCCGGTGCCCCCGCGATCCGGTCGGGGCCCGGCGGAGAAAGGATCGTCTGATGACTGAGCAGGCCAATCCCCGTATCGTGATCACCACGACCAAGGGTGACATCACCGTAGAACTCGATCAGGCGAACGCGCCGGTGACCACGGAGAACTTCCTGGCGTACGTCGACTCGAGCCACTTCGACGGCACCATCTTCCATCGAGTGATACCGGGCTTCATGATCCAAGGCGGTGGTTTCGCGGCAGATATGACCCAGAAGCCGACTCAAGCCCCCATCGTCAACGAGGCCGACAACGGCCTGAAGAACGACCGAGGGACCCTCGCCATGGCCCGCACCTCCGACCCCCACAGCGCGAGCAGCCAGTTCTTCATCAACCTCAAAGACAACAGCTTCCTCGACCACACGGCCAAGACCGGCCAAGGCTGGGGCTATGCGGTGTTCGGGAAGGTCGTGGAGGGCATGGAGGTCGTCGACGAGATCGCTCAGGTGGCGACCGGGATGTCCGGCCCCCATAGCGACGTGCCGCTCGAGCCGGTCGTGATGACCCAGGTGGTCGCGCCCGACTGAACCGTCGCGGACGCGCTTCCAGGAGTCCACCGGCATGCGTATCGTACGGATATCCATCGGCACCATGCTCGCGGTGGCAGCTCTCGCGCTCCTTCTCTCGTACGCGGCGCCGTTCACGGGGTCCCGAGCCGCTCGAGCGACCCCGGCCACTGCGGCGACCCCTGAATCGACCGCCGAGATCTCCCCGGTCTTCCCCCAGGGGGAGCCGGCTCCCCCTGGCATCGGCGCCACCGCGGCGATACTCATCGACGTGGATTCCGGTCGGATACTCTTCTCTCACAATGCCAACGCCCGATTGCCGATGGCCTCGACCACGAAGATCATGACCGCGCTCGTGGCCATGGAGGCGCTTCCCCTCGATCGAGAGATCCGCATCTCGGCGGCCGCGGCTGCCGAGCCGGGTTCGAAACTCTGGTTGCAGACGGGCGAGGTCTTGACCGCCGAACAACTCCTGTATGCGCTCCTGGTCTTCAGCGCCAACGACGCGGCCGTGGCCTTGGCCGAAGCCGCGGCGGGCAGCGTGCCGGCGTTCGTCGAGAGGATGAACGAGAGAGCGAAGGAGTTGGGTCTCAAGAACACCCACTTCCGTAACGCGAACGGCCTGAACGCCGACAAGCACTTCTCCTCGGCCAAGGACCTGGCGGATCTGGCCATGTACGCCATGGATGAACCCCTGTTCAGCCGCATCGTCTCGACCCGCGAGTACCTGATCCCCCGTCCCGGCGAGGAGGAGCCCTTCAAGCTCGAGAACCACAACGTCCTGCTGAAGGAACAAGCCTGGGTGACCGGAGTCAAGACAGGTTCCACTCCCTATGCCAAGTACTGTCTCGTCGCTTCAGGCACCAGGGACGGTGTCTCTCTGATCGCCGTGCTCCTCGGCTCAGCCGACGACGAGACCCGCTGGAAGGAAGCGAGGGCCCTGTTCGACTATGGCTTCCACCTCTACCCGAGGACCGTGCTCGCCGACACGGGCGAGCCGGTCATGGAGTTGGCCGCGCAAGACTACCTGGGACGCAAGATCAGTTTGGTGGCCGAGAGAGCCTTCGTCGTCAGCCTGGGCAAAGACGAGACCGTCACCCGCTCCATCAGGGTCTCCGACGAAGCCGTGCTCCCGGTCCGTGTGGGAGACGTCTTCGGAGAGATGGACTTCATCAAGGACGGCGTCAGAATAGGCTCGGTCCGTCTCGTAGCCGCGCAGACGGTCGAGCGGGCCGACATCAAGATGATCCTCGACCGGTGGAGTGCGGCTTCACCCAGCTCTCTCGCGCTGGCCGCCTCCGAATCCCACTCCTCCTTCTAGACTGGAAGTCGGGCCGAACGGGTACGCACTCCTCTGGATCCATTCACGCGAAAGGAGTCGATATGGGCCTTCTGGATTCGGTCTCGGGCATGCTCGGGGAGACGGGCGAAGCTGCGTCCGGCGGCGGTCTTGAGAGCACCGTCTCCGGGCTTCTCGGCAAAGGGGCCGGCGAACTGCCGGGTCTGCTCGACAAGTTCAAGGCCGGGGGGATGGGCGACGTCGCGCAGTCCTGGGTGGGCAAGGGAGCGAACCTCCCGATCAACGCCGACCAGGTGCGAGCGGTACTCGGTTCGGACGCAGTGGCATCCGTGGCCGGCAAGCTCGGGATCTCTCAGGAAGCGGCCGCGGCCAAGATCGCGGAGATACTCCCTTCCGTCATCGACAAGCTGACCCCGGACGGGATGGTCCCCGACCCGGAGGCCCTCGCCGCGAAGCTGACCGGCTTCATCGACAAGTAGGGCTGCGACCGGCCGTGCCGGCCTGCCGGTCGATCACGAGGACCAGTCCTCCACCCTGAGATGATGGAGACCCCTCTTCTCATCGTCAACCCAGCATGTGGCGCGCGGAGTACCGCGCGCGCCCTACCCCAGGTCCTCACCAGAGTGGAAGAGGTACTGGGCGACGTGGTCATCCGCTACACCGCCCGGCGGGGACATGCCCGCGACCTGGCAGCGGACGCCACCCGGGACGGCCACCGATTGATCGTGGCCGTCGGCGGAGACGGCACCTTCAGTGAGATAGCCAACGGCGTGCTCGCGACCGTCGAAGCGGGCCAGGTCGCAGAGCAACCGGCCGTCGGTCTCCTGAACGTCGGTACGGGTGGCGACTTCCGCCGTAGCCTGGGCATCGGCGAAGGGTTCGAGTGTTGCCTGGATGCGCTCGCCTCAGGCAGAGAACGGTGGATCGACGTCGGCCGAGCGTCCTTCCGAGGGCATGAGGGTGCGCCGGTCGGGCAGTATTTCGTCAACGTCCTCTCGGCGGGACTCGGCGGGCTGGTCGATCGCTACATAGAGACGATGCCGAGCTTCATCGGCGGTAGGGCCGGCTACTACCTGGCCGCTCTGCGAGCCGTCCTCGTCAGCAGGGAACGCCCACTCGAAGCGCGGGTCACGTGGCGGGGCGAGAGTCGGGATCAGGTGATCCCTGCCTATCTCGTAGCTGTGTGCAACGGCCGCTGGTTCGGAGGCGGGATGGATGTCGCGCCCATGGCCCTCCCTGACGACGGACGACTCGAGGTGATCACGATCACCGCTCCCAGCAAGCCCTACCTGGCTGATCGGGTCCGCGGGGTTTACTCCGGGCGTCATCTCGACGAGCCCACGGTTCATCACTTCCCCTGCGAGCGGATCGAGCTGGGGTTGAATGACCTAGAGGCTGAGCGAGGCTTCCTGCTCGACGTCGATGGAGAAGCGCTGGGTACGCTCCCCCTTGCCGTGGAAGTAGTGCCGAAGAAGCTGCGCGTCCGGGCCTGAGCAAGCACCCGGACGCGCGGTCGAATCAGACTGTGGTCCGGCCTCAGCCTTCGAGGAGGCTGGTGAAGGCTTCCAGATGATGCTCCGAACCATTCAGCAGGTTCTGCATCACTCGGCTGATGTCTTGGTGGGTGGACTCTCCGATCAACGCTTCGAGGTCTTCTATGTCCAGTACCTCGATGGCCACACCGACCTGGTACGCGTCTTCGACTGAGAGACTACCCTGGGCCACCAGGTCGTCGTAGGCCGCCTGCAATTCAGGGTTGACGAACACGCCGGGCGCGTTCTCCGCCACGGGGTCGGCGATCCCATACCGGTCGAGCAGCCGGGCCACGCTGTCCATGTGGCGACTCTCCGAACCGGCGATCGTCTGGAACTCCTCGACACCCCAATCATCGTACAACGCGAGGTAGACGTCCCGGGCCAGCTTCTCTTCTTCGCGCATGAACTCGAGCGCCTCTTCCTCGTAGTCGCTGAGTGGCGAGGCCGTCACGCTCGTGGAACGGGCGGTCGACACCGCCGACCCATTCGGTGACGGACTGTCGGAGGTACTCTTCCACAACGGACCCGCCGCTAGGGTGACGCCGGTCATCGTGATGACTATGACTGTCGCGAGGCCTACGAGCGCCGCGGTCTTCCATGTTCTCTTCATAGCCGTTCCTTTCTCGGTAGCCCGGTCGGGTGCGACCGGTGCCTAGTTTCGGCTCTGTGAGAAGGATCCTACCCGCGGTCCATGAGAGACGGGTTAGAGGGCGATGAGAGATCTCTTACGCCGACGTGCGCGACGTCCCTCGATCCGATAGCCTATGGGCGACACTCGATAGCCTAGGCGCTCCATCCGGGAGAAAGGACGTACCGATGCAGAAAGGCACGTGGGCGAGACTCATCGGAGCAGTCATCGTGGCGGTCCTGCTCGTGATCCTGATCGCGCAGAACACCACCGACGTGCAGGTCAAGCTGTGGTTCTGGACGATAACCGGGCCGTTGGTGATCCTGGTGGTGATCATCGGAGTACTTGGAGTCGCCCTCGGCATCCTTCTGGGACGTACCCGGTTCAACAAGAAGCCGGAGGCCTGAACCGGCCTCGAGTCCTGGACGCCCGCACCTGACCGGGGGCGAGGGCAGCTACACGGCGATCTCGATGACGTCCTGGAAGTTGGACACCACATGATAGGTGTCGATGTCGACCCGGACGATGGTGCAATCTGACTGAGCCACGAACCCGGTGAGCGAGGGATGCCGTGCGAGCAGCTTCGCCTCCGCCTCCCAACGGCCATCGGCGGTCAGCTCCGAGGCCATCCCTATCGCCGTGACCGAGGCGGCATGCGCCAGATCGGCGGCATCGTCGGGACGGTCATCGATGTGGAGGGCCACCTGCGGCCTCTGGTTCAGATACTTGAACTTCCTGCTCTTGCGCAGAGTAGCGAAGACGATATGAGTCAGGTCCTCCGGGGCCCAGAAGGCCACAAGGCTCGTGTACGGGCCCGTCCCGGAATCTGTGGCTAGGACGGCAAACGGTTCCGAAGCCAGTAGCTCCTCCACCCGCTTGCGGATCTCCCGTCGTGAGGTCACCGTCTCCCCCCGTGCATGTCGGTCCACCGGCCCACCTGTGCGGGCCCACTATCGTTGTAAGAGTAATACACTATTCTGCATGCTAGGTGAAGCTGTCACCCACCTCGTCTGCCCTCATTGCGGGGGCCGGTTGCGTCCGGCGCACGGCGCGCTGGCCTGCGCTCGCGGCCATTCATACGATATCGCCCGCCAGGGATACGTCAATCTCCTCCACCCGGGCACCCGGGTGGGCAGCGCCGACACGTCAGCCATGGTCGCGTCGCGAGAGTCCTTCCTGGCCGCGGGACATTTCGCAGGGATGCGCGTGGCGATAGTCGATGTGGCCGCTGCCGCCGTGGGCACCCGGCCAGGCTGCGTCGTCGACGTGGGCGCTGGCACCGGATACTATCTCGCCGGCGTCCTCGATCGCCTCCCCGACCGGGTCGGTCTCGCCCTCGATCTCTCCAAACCGGCCCTCCGAAGAGCCGCCCGCGCACACCATCGCATCGCCGCTGTGGCCTGCGACGCCTGGGGAGCTCTCCCCTTGGCCGACGGCTGCGCGACTCTCGTGCTCGACGTCTTCGCTCCCCGCAATCCGGCGGAGTTCCAGCGGATCCTCACCGGAGACGGCGCCCTACTCGTCGTTACCCCGACGCCTCGACACCTCCACGAGCTCGTCGAGCCTTTGGGCCTGCTCACAGTCGACGAGCGCAAGCCACGGCGCCTTGCTGAATCACTCACACCGGCTTTCACACCGGCCGGCTCCCGCCGCCACGAAGAACAGGTCCCCCTGGGCCCGAAGGAGGTCGCCGCGCTCGTCGAGATGGGCCCGAGCGCACGCCATATCGAGCCCCGCGTCCTCACCGACCGTATCCGCCGCCTCTTCGACGATCCCCAGGGCTTCGCGTCGTCGACAAGGACACCGGCGAGCAATGAGGAGAGGAAGGCGGTAGTGACTATCTCCGTCGATATCGGCCTGTACAGGCGGGTTTGAGAGTTCTTGAGTGGTAGCTCAATCACTTGCTTATATCTATGCCTGTTCATATGTTCATACGTCGAATGGCGTCCTACCCCCGGCTCGTGTGAGATCCGACCTCCCCGGGCTCGGATAGCGTAAACCCGCCGTGCTAATCTGGCTCCGATACCCTTCACCCTTCGAACAGTAGGAGCTCGATCGTGTCAGGCTTGCTTCCTCATATCGACCCGGACGGTTTACTCGAGTACTCCGTCGTGTACACCGACCGCGCGCTCAACCATATGTCGAAGAAGTTCCAGGGCGCGATGACAGACATGTCCGGCATCCTGAAAGATGCTTACAACGCCAAGTCTGCGGTCGTGGTGCCGGGCAGCGGCACCTTCGGCATGGAGGCAGTGGCCCGGCAGTTCGCCACCGGCCAGAGTTGCCTCGTGCTGAGAAACGGCTGGTTCAGCTACCGTTGGAGCCAGATCTTCGAGATGGGGCAGATCCCTTCCCAGACCACCGTCCTGAAAGCCCGCCGCCAAGGGGAGGGCCCGCGGGCGCCCTTTGCCCCCGCGCCCGTCGATGAGGTGGTAGCCGCGATCCAGGCAGAGGCGCCGGCCCTCGTCTTCGCTCCCCATGTGGAGACAGCGAGCGGCATCATCCTGCCCGACGAGTATCTTCGCGCGATCGGGGATGCGGTCCACGCGGTCGGCGGCATGTTCGTCCTCGACTGCATCGCCTCCGGGGCGGTCTGGGTCGATATGGTGGCGAGTGGGGTGGATGTCCTGGTCAGCGCCCCCCAGAAGGGATGGAGCGGCTCCTCCTGTTGCGCGTTCGTGATGCTGAGCGAACGGGCCCGGGCTCTGATCGACTCGACGACCAGCTCCAGCTTCGCGTGCGACCTCAAGAAGTGGCTGCAGATCATGGAGACGTACGAGAGCGGCGGCCACGCCTACCACGCCACGATGCCCACCGACAGTCTCGCCCGTTCTGCCGATGCGATGAAGGAGACCCGCTCGTTCGGTTTCGAACGCGCGCGGACGGCTCAACAGGAACTCGGCGGCAAGGTCCGGGCACTGCTCGCCCGCAAGGGCATCAAGAGTGTCGCGGCGCCCGGGTTCGAGGCGCCGGGAGTCGTCGTCAGCTACACGGACGACCCGGATATCCAATCGTCGAAGGCCTTCGCCGCTCAGGGCCTCCAGACGGCGGCAGGCGTGCCGCTCCAATGCGACGAGCCGGCCGACTTCATGTCGTTCCGCCTCGGCCTGTTCGGTCTGGACAAGCTGGGTGATGTCGACGGCACCGTACGACGGCTGGAGACCGCACTCGACCGGATACTCTGAGGAGCGTCTCGATGACCGGAACGTGGTTGAAAGAGCTCCGGGCGATCGTCGGGCACGAGGATGTGCTCGACAGCCCGGCCGACCTGCAGACCTACGAATACGACGCCTATCTGGAACGCTGTCTTCCCCGGGCCGTGGTGTTCGTGGGATCCACGGCCGAGGTCTCCGCGGTGGTCAAAGTGCTGGCCCGCGAGAACATCCCGTTCGTGCCCCGCGGCTGCGGCACCAACCTCAGCGGGGGCGCTCTGGCCCTCGAGGGTTCCGTCATCATCGAGATGGGCCGCATGGACCGCATCATCGAGATCGACGTGCCCAATCAACGGATGATCGTCCAGCCGGGCATCTTCAACCTCGACATCTCCACTGCGCTGTCTCCCCTCGGGTACTACTACGCACCCGACCCGGCCAGTCAGAAGGCGTGTTCCCTGGGCGGGAACATCGCCGAGAACGCCGGCGGTCCGCATTGCTTCAAGTACGGTGTGACCACGAACCACGTCCTCGGCCTCGAACTGGTCCTTCCCGACGGTGAGGTCGTGTGGACCGGGGGCAAGGATGTGGACCGACCCGGCTTCGACCTGACCGGGGTCTTCGTCGGGAGCGAAGGGACCCTCGGCATCGTGACCACCGCCATCCTTCGGATACTGCGCAAACCGGAGGCCGTCAAGACCATGCTGGGCGTGTGTGACTCGCTCGAAGACGCCGGGGGCGTCGTATCCGCCATCGTGGCGGCGGGGCTGGTGCCGGCGACTCTCGAGATGATGGACAACCGCACCGTCAATGCGATAGAGGACTCCCTGGCCTGCGGCTTCCCTCGGGATGCCGCCGCCGTGCTGCTCATCGAACTGGACGGCCTGGCCGACGGCATGGAAGAGATGACAGAGCAGATAGTCGCCCTCTGCAAAGCGAACGGCGTGTCCGACGTCCGCGTCGCCCGCGATGAGACCGAGAGGGCCGGACTGTGGAAAGGCCGGAAGGGCGCCTTCGGGGCCATCTCGCGACTCGCGCCCAACTACCTCGTCGCCGACGGCACCGTGCCGCGGACGCAATTGCCCGAGGCGCTGCGCAGGGTGGCCGAGATCGGCCGACAGTACGACCTCGAGATAGCCAGCGTCTTCCACGCCGGAGACGGGAACCTCCACCCCCTGATCCTGTTCGACAGCCGCAACCCGGACGATCGGGCGAGGGTGATGGCCGCGGGCATGGACGTCCTTCAGGTCTGCGCCGACCTGGGAGGGACGGTGAGCGGTGAGCACGGTATCGGCATCGAGAAGCTCGCGGCCATGAGGATGGTCTTCTCCGAGGACGACCTCCAAGCCCAGGGTATGGTCAAGGAAGCGTTCGATCCCCTGGGTCTGTGCAACCCCGGGAAGGTATTCCCAGCCCCTTCCCCACCGGGCCCCCCACAAGGGGACCGGTCTATCGCCGCGGCAACGGTGACCAGTGGCTGACCACCCGAACCACGAACCTTCTCCCCCGGCCTCCGGGATCGACGTCCCGACGCCCGACCCCCAGACCCTCGTGGGCCGGATCGCTTCTCTCGTGGGCAGCGAGCGCGTCGCGACTTCTATCGACCCCGGCGTGCGCGCCGCTTTCCCGAGCATCGACTCTCCCCCGGTGGTCCGGCCTGCCGACCCCGGTGGAGTGGGCGAGGTCCTCTCCCTCGCCGAGCGAGACAGGCTGGGTGTAGTCGTCCACGGCGGAACGACCCGATTGGCCTGGGGCAGCCCCCCGGACCGGCTGGACGTACTGCTCGATACTCGTGGTTTGCACGGCTTCACCGACATCGACCCGGAGAATCTCAGCCTCTCGGTCGCAGCCGGCACCACCGTGGCGGAAGCGCGTAGGCAGGCTGTGTCGATGGACCGGGTCTTCCCGGTGGACGCTCCCGATGAGGCCACGGTCGGCGGCGTCGTCGCCACCGCCGACCAGGGAGCGCGGGGCGCAGGCTGGGGCGGCCTCCGCGACGTCGTCCTCGGTTTGAGAGCCGTCTTGGCCGACGGCACCCAGGTCAAGTTCGGCGGCCGGACCATGAAGAACGTCACGGGCTACGACATGACCAAGTTGTTCGTCGGTTCTTTCGGCGCACTCGGCGTCATCACCGAGGTCACGTTCCGCCTCCTTCCCCGGCCGGACACTCAGGCCCTCGTGATCCTGCCGCTCTGTTCGGTCGAAGAGGCCCACAGCGTCGCGTCCTGGATCCTCGCCTCCCACCTTCAGCCGGTGGCCCTCGAGACCCTCGGCCCCGGGTCCGCGGGACTCTCCCCCGGGCTCGCTTCGGCGATCCCTACGCCTGAGTCAGCGGAACTCCTCATGTTGGTGGGTTTCGCCGGCCATCGAGCCGCCGTGGACCGTTCCGTCGAAGAAGTCCGCGACCATGCCCCACGGACGCCGCGGACCGTCCTGGAAGACGCCGAGGCGGAGGCCGCCTACGATGCCCTCGCCGAATGGGGCGTAGGCGAGACGGGCCGTCTCTCCCTGCGCGCCGGCGCGCCCTTGAGTGAGGTGTGGGAACTGGCCCGAACGCTCGCAGACTCCGGGCACCAGCCCGTCGCCTACCGAGTAGGCGCGGCTCGAGGCTTCTTCCAAGCGCACATCGGCCCTGGCGCCTCACCTGTCCCCGCGGGCAGCGGACAGGGCGCTGAGACATCGTCCGAAGCGCGACTGACTGCCCTGACGGAGACTCTTCGCGCCCAGGCTCTCGCGCTGGGCGGCCATCTCACGGTCACCGGAGGCCTCCAGTCACTCTCGCCCGGCTTCGACGCTTGGGGGGACATCGGCCCCTCACTCGACCTCATGAGACGGGTGAAGGAACGTTTCGACCCGCATGGCGTTCTCAACCCCGGCCGTTTCGTCGGAGGGATCTGATGGATAGCACCCACACTGTCGGCCCGCCCGAAGAGTTCGCCCCCTTCTACGACCACGTGGTGACCTGCGGCAAGTGCGGCTTCTGCCAGCCCACCTGCCCGATCTTCCGCGCCACGGGCCGGGAGGGACACGTGGCTCGGGGCAAGGTGGCCCTCTACCGCAACATGATCGAGGAACGCACGGAGATCGGCCCTGAACTCAAGGATGCCTTCTCGAACTGCCTCCTCTGTCGGGCGTGCACGGAGAGCTGCTTCTCGTCGGTCAAGACCGACCAGGTCGTCATGTCCTTCCGGCATGCCTACGCAGAGAGGTTCGGTCGCGGCTTTCTCCAACGGCGGGTGTTCCGCAGTCTGCTTCCCCGCCCCCGACTCATGCGGGCTCTTGTCCGAATGGTCTGGGCACTGCGAAAGACCGGACTGGCCGATGCCGCCCGGCGCATCGGGTTGGTCGGCCTCCTCAACCCCAAGCTCGAGAGAGCCCTCGAACTGCGGCTGGGCACTCCCGGGGCCTTACTGACGAAGCGCCTTTCCAGGAGAGAGCAGAAGGCCCCCTCCGATGCGCCTCGAGTGGGCTACTGGATCTCGTGCGGCTACAACTACGTGCTCCCCGAAGTGGGAGAATCAACTGTGAACGTGCTCGAGCGGATGGGCTTCCAGGTCGAGGTCTTGAAGAACGTATGTTGCGGCCTTGCCGCCCACGGATACGGAGACAAGGAGGCCGCCGCCCAGCTCGCTCGGGAGAACGTCCGCCGTCTCGGCGATCTCAGCCGCTTCGAAGCCATCGTCTCCGAATGCGGCAGCTGCTCGGGCCATCTCAAGGAATACCCGGAGGTCCTTGCGGAGGATCCGGAATACGCCGCAGCCGCCACGAGACTGCAGGAGAAGACGAGGAGTTTCAGCGAATTCCTCGTGGAGCGTGGAGGCCTCGACATGCTTCGCGACGGATCTGCCGAGGAAGGCCGCGGCCCGGTCGGGGAAGACGGCGCCCCGGTCGACGTCACCTATCACGATCCTTGCCACCTGGGCCGGCGCTACCAGAACGTCGTCGACCAACCCAGGGACATCCTCCGTTCGCTCCCTGGGGTCAGGTTCGTCGAGGCCACCGAGTCCGACTCATGCTGTGGAGCCGCCGGCACCTACGGGGTGCTCCATCCGGAGACGTCGGCGTCCATCATCGCCCGGAAGATGGGTTTCATCGAGGCGACCGGGGCTTCGATGGTGGTGACCGAATGTCCCTCGTGCATGATGCAGTTGAGCTACGGAGCGCGCGCGGCCGGTCTCGACGTGTCGGTGAAGAACGTCAGTCAGATGTGCGACCAAGCCTGAGCCTCGCGGGTCTCGCCGGGGCCTCGTCGCGGCAGGCTACTCCCCATGTCCACTGCGCGGCCCAAGACGGGACGGTGCACGTGTCGGCCTTAGGGATTGCAGATACGCGTGTCCAGGTAGTGTAGAGCGTGATACACCGACAGCGCTCCCCGAGCGCACGCGGTGACCACCTGCTTGAGATCGTAATCGGCGACGTCACCGGCCGCATAGAGTCCGATCCGCGACGTGAGACCGTTCTGGTCGGTCTTCACGAACCCGCTCTCATCCAGGTCGCACAGATCGGCCACCAGAGCGCTCTGAGCGTCGATGCCGACGAACTCGAAGACCCCGTCCACCGGTAGTATGGTGTCGCTACCGTCCTCTTTCGAGCGCAGGCGGATGCCGGTCAGTCTGCCTCCCTCTCCCAGGATCTCCTCGATCACGTAGGAGAGATGCATCGTGATCGTCGGATGAAGGAAGCACTGCTCCTGGATGCAGGGTGTCGCTCTCAGTTCCTCCCGGCGATGGACCAGGTGGACTTCGCTGGCGAACTTCGCGAGGAACAAGGCTTCCTGAGTGGCGGAATCACCGCCGCCGACCACCGCGACCACTTTGTCGCGGTAGAGGGGGCCGTCGCAGGTCGCGCACCACGAGATCCCGCGTCCTGAGAACTCGGCCTCGCCCGGGACTCCCAGCTTCTTCGGGACGGCACCGGTGGCGAGAATCACCGCGCGCGCTTCGATCTCCTCTCCGTCGACCGTGACCACGTAATCGCAGCCGTTCGGCTTGATCGCCTCGACCGGGGAGATCGTCCGGAACTCGGCACCGAAGTTCTGAGCCTGCTGGAGCATGAACTCACCGAGTTCCTGACCGGAGACGCCTTCGGGAAAGCCGGGGTAGTTCTCCACCCAGGAGGCCGAGGTGATCTGGCCGCCGGGAAGGCCGGCCTCGAACACCACGGTCTTCGCTCTCGCCCGCGCGCCGTAGAGTGCCGCCGTCAGACCGGCAGGCCCACCTCCGACGATCGCGATGTCGTATGAATCCCCCACTCGAAGCCTCCCTTGCATCTCGCCGACGGTCACCTTCGCCGGCATGAGCCCGCCCGATGTGGTCCAGGCGTATATCTGAGTACCGGGCGTGTGCCTGAGTATCCTACACCCGGCGACGCCGTCAGTGCATCTACCCCGGCCGACCATCCTTGATAACATCGGCCCGTCGCCGTGAAAGCACCAAAAGGAGCATACCCCATGTCAGCCGAGTCCTTCCGCCTGATCGTCCGCCAGGGTATCGAGCCGGGCAAACTCGAGGAGTTCAAGAGACTGGCCCAGGAGTTCACAGCAGGCGCCGAGGCGGCGGAGCCGGAGACCCTCGGCTACGAATGGTTCGTCAACGAGGAGGGAACGGCCTGCTACCTCAACGAGTTCTACGCCGATTCCGCCGCGTTCCTTCGCCACTTCAAGAGCATTGGCCCCAAGATCCAGGCGATGCTCGACATCTCCCCTCTCGAAGAAGCGGTCGTGTTGGGCGAGCCGAACGCCGAAGCCAAGGAGATGCTCTCTCATCTCGGAGCGAAGTTCTTCGCTCCGCACGTGGGCTTCACCCGCAGCTAGAGCGCGGATCGGCCGACCGGCCCCCGAGCCGCTCGGGGGCCGGTCGGCCCCGATCGGGCTGGAATCGGTGAGTCGGCTCGGCTCGCTCAGGGCCTAGCGGCCTGTCAACGTCACTCCCCGGAGTTCCAGGGCCTTGTCGCCGGGTTGCACGGTGAGGACGAACGGCCCCCGGACCAGACCGTTCACGATGATCGACCCGGCGGAGCCGTCGGTGCCTTGTAGTCGCGCCCAGTATCCCGTCTCGTCCCGCACCGTACCGTCGTAGTCGCCGGGAGGGATGTCTTCGCCCACGAGGTAGATCCCGTCGCCGAACGTGGTCGGCCCGTCGGGTACTATCTCCGTCGTGGTCGTGGAAGACCCTCCCTCGCCGGCTCGGGCGGCATCCAGCTCGGTCCTCAGGGCTTCGTTCTCGCGGTAGTAGTCCCAGTTCCGACTCTCCGCCTGCTTGAGCGCCCGCTGGAGTTCCCCCAGTTGCACCCTTGTCTCCGAGAGCAGGACGGCGTCGTCAGCGGACTGAGAATCGGAGACGAAGAAACCGACAAGCACCCCCACCACGAGAGCTCCCAGCGCAACGGCGATCCAGGGTGCACGGCTCCGGATCCAACGGGATACGCGACCCCGCGTCGTGGCGCCCGCCCCGGCCTTCATGACCGGCGACGGTGGCAGCCTGTCGGAGGACGCGGTCGGTCCGTCCGGCGAGGCGGCCGGCCCGTCGGTCGGCCCAGCCGACGTCTCGGACTTCGCCGAGGGGATGTCCAGGTCCCAATCGTCCATTTTGCAGCTATCATCGTAGCAGTAGCAGATAGACAGCGAGGAGGTCTCGGGCATCTCGATGGGTGAGCGAAAGAAACGAGGCCGAGCCTGGATCCTCATTCCCGCGGTGGTCATCGCCATAGCGGTGATCGGAGTAGTGATATCGAGCTTCCAAGAGGAGGCCGGGATCGCAGCTCCGGGAAAGCAGGGTACGGCAGCGGTGGCGGCGACCATCGCTGCGGAACGAGCCCTCGCCGCGGGAGGGGGTCCCGACGACTACTCCAGTTTCAGCACCGCCCTTCTGACGGCGATCGTCGCCCACAGGAGCATGCCCCTCTCTAACCCTGCCGACACCAGACTCTCGAACGTACTCGCTAGGACCCTCGACTGTCTCGAGGCAGCGAGAGAGGCCTGGCAGGCAGCCCTCGACGGGGTCTGGGACCGAGAGACTCACGGTAGGCCGGAATACTGGCGGGCCTTGCACCCGTTCGTCAAGATCGATACCGCCGGTCCCCTGACCGAGGAGTCCCTCTTCGCGGCGGTGAGCGCGCAGGCCTCGACTTCCCTGGCGGAGGCGATCGCCCTCGTGGATTGAAGCCGTCACCAGGGAGCCCCGATCAGCCCAGGGCCACGTCGAGGAGCATCATGACCGCGAAGCCCGCCATGGCGCCACCGGTGGCCAGATCGGTGTTGTCCCCCCGTTGCGATTCGGGGATGACCTCCTCCACGACCACGAAGATCATGGCCCCGGCTGCAAAGGCGAGCGTGTACGGTAGGATGGGCCGGGCGAGAGTGACGGCTGCGGCCCCCACAACGGCGACGACGGGTTCGACCACGGCCGAAAGCTGGCCGAAGAAGAAGCTCTTGGCCCTCGACATCCCGGCTCCGCGAAGAGGCAGCGACACAGCCGTACCTTCGGGAAGGTTCTGTATCCCGATCCCAAGAGCAAGCGCCGCGGCAGCGGCCAAGGTCGTACCTCCCTCCTGCGCGACCGCGCCGAAAGCCACGCCGACGGCCAGACCCTCAGGGATGTTGTGCAACGTGATCGCCGTCATCAGAAGAGTACTCCGGCTCCAAGAGGTCTTGATGCCCTCCGCATGGTCCGAGGAAAGGCCGGGGTGTACGTGCGGCAGCAGCCGATCGATCCCGAAAAGGAACACGCCACCCAGGAGGAAACCCACCAGCGCCGGCATCCACCCAGGCAGACCATCCGCCTCGGCCAGATCGATAGCGGGCAGCAGGAGTGACCAGACGCTGGCGGCGATCATGACCCCAGCGGCAAAGCCGAGCATGAGGTCCAGGACCCCCCGCCTCATACTCTTGAGACCGAACACGAAAGCCGCGCCGACCGCCGTCATCAGCCAGGTAAAGACGGTGGCGAGCAGAGCCTGGATGATCGGATCGAGTTCGCTGAAGCCCGGCATTCAGGTCCCCTCAGACCGCCCGCTCCGCCTCGACCCCTTCCAGGAACGACGACACGGCGTCGTTGAACGCCCGTGGCTGCTCCAGGTTGGAGAGGTGCGAAGCAGAGGGGATGACGACCAGTTCCGAGCCCTTGATCCTGGCGTGGATGGCTTCCGCCGCCGCCACCGGAGTCCCCGGATCGGCTTCGCCCACAACGATCAGCGTCGGCACCCGGATGTCGGACAGACGGTCGAGCAGATCGAGATCCTTGATGGCCCGCCCGCATCCGACATAACCGAGCGGAGAGGTGCCGCGGATCATCTCCTTCACCGGGCCGATCACCTCAGGGTGCTCGGCAAGGAAAGGCGGAGTGAACCAACGGCCTATCGTCGGCTCCACGTGCGGCTCCATGCCCTCTCGCTCGACGACTTCGATCCTCTCGTCCCAAAGTGCCCTGCCGGCAGGCTCGGTCCGAGCAGACGTGTCGCAGAGCACGAGACTGGAGATCAGCTTCGGATAGGTGAGCGCCAGTAGTTGGCCTATCATCCCACCCAGGGATATGCCCACGAAATGCGTCCGTTCGATCTGCAGGGCCCCCAGAAGAGCCCGTACGTCCTCGACCAGTCGAGAGAGAGCGTACGGACCTGCCGACGCCTCGGTGCCCCCATGTCCCCGGATGTCGTACCGAAGGCAGCGGAAGCGGCGGCTCAACTCCGCGACCTGGCCGTCCCACAAGCCCAGATGCGTGCCGAGTGCGTGACTGAACGTCACCACGGGCGAGCCCGGGCGCTCCACACCCGACCGGGAGGGACCGCCATCGCCGGACCCCGCGGCAGCCGACAACTCGTATTCGATACCGATGCCGTTGGCTCTCAGTCGCATGCGGACACAGTATCACCGTCGCCCGAACAGCGTTCTGCTACAATCGCCCAGCTTGTACCCTCGTGCACAAAGGAGCCCCGTGTTGGCGGTCGAGACGGCGGATGTGATCCCGGTACTACAGACCGCGATAGGCCCGGTGGTCGTCATCTCCGGGGTGGGCCTGCTGCTGCTCACCATGACCAACCGCTTGGGGCGCGTGGTCGACCGGGCCCGCGCGTTGGCCAACCAGGTCAGGGAGGCCCCCGACGCAGACAAGGAGCCGATACGAGCGCAGTTGCGCATCCTCGCTCAACGGGCCGAACTCATCCGGCGGGCCATCGCCCTGGCCGCGTTCTGCGTGCTGTTCGCAGCCCTTCTGGTCATCTCTCTCTTCGTCACCGCCGTGGCGCATGCGGACGTGCCCTGGTTGGTGGCGACCCTCTTCGTGCTCAGTATGGGATGCCTCATCGCCTCCCTGGTGGAGTTCATACGCGACGTGAACAAATCCCTTCACGCGACCAAGCTCGAGGTGGGCGAGCACTGGGAGACGTAGGGCGATGGACCCTCAGGCCTCTCCGCCCTCGGGGTCGACGGCGATCGACGGCCGCCTCGGAGCCGGCAGCAGCATCGGAACGCTCTCACGATACTCGCGATAGCCTACCCGACCGGCGAGAGCCCGTCTCTCCATCATGGGAACGCTGATGAACACGAACAGCAGGGTGATAGCAGCCGCTCCCGCGACCGTCCACCAGAAGGCGACACCTGAGGCCAGCGCAAACACCCAGAGCCCCCACCAGGTGGATACTTCTCCCAGGTAGTTCGGGTGCCGCGAGTATGCCCAGAGCCCGCTCCGGATACTCTGTCCGGCGCTGGCCGGGTCGCGCCGGAAGCGCCGGAGCTGCTCGTCGGCCACGAAAGCGAGGGCGACGGCTCCGGTCACCACGATGATCCCCAGGCCGTCGAGCCAGCCCACGGCTCCGGCCTCGGGGCTGCTCACCCCGTAGAGCGGCAGGCAGCCAAGGTACACCAGGGCCGTGGGCATCAGATGGATGCCGAGGAAGCTCACCGACCAATATGCCCGCCCCGTCCGAGCCCTCATCTCACGATATCGGAAGTCCTCTTTGCCGAGGCCGGGCCAATCGCGGTAGAAGTTGCTCGTGAGTCGCGAAGCGTAGAGGAAGACGAGCGCGGTCACGAGTATCAGACGGGGGTGGACGTCCGCTCTCCCCACCCAGAGATAGTAGCCTGCGATGGCAAGAGGCTGAACGCTCCAATAGGGATCGTAGATGCTCGAGTTGTCGGTGACCACCGATACCGCGAAGACGACGGCTGTCGCCACCAACGTGCCGACGGCTAGGTCCACGAGCGGGTGGCCGGTTTCTATCGCCTTCACCACCAGAACGGCCACTACAAGCGCCACCACGTACGTGATGCCGCTGATGGCCCTACTCAGCCCTCGGCTTTCGCGGATCCGCTCCTTCATCCGCCCCAGGATACCCGATGCCTGGACAGCCGACCTCGTCGGTGACTTCTGCGCCGGTCGGCACCTCGACGCAGTCGCTCCGGCGTGGAAGGCCTCGGGCCCACCGGATGCCCCGAAGCGTGACCAGGTGGGCCGTCACCGCTACCGCCACCAACACCAGAAAGATACGCAGCCAGAGCGCCTCGACCAAGAAGAGCGTGCTGACGAGGATGGCGACCCACAGGAACACGAGTGCCCCCGCCCTGACTCGCCACGACACCCCTCGGCCTTCGAGGTAGTCTTCGAGATGGCGTCCGAAGTAACGGTTGGCGAGCAACCAGCGGTAGCAGCGGCGCGAGCCGCGCGCATAGCAGACGGCGGCCGCCAGGAGGAAGGGGGTCGTGGGGAGCACGGGCACGACGATGCCGATCAATCCTATGCCGAGCAGCACCGACCCGATCCCCACCAGGCCCACTCGGCCGACGCGACTGGTGCATATCTGAACCGATCCACGGTCGTCTTTCATGGACGTAGGTTACCAGCCGTGAGCCGTGATTAGCCCCGCTGGCAATCCGGGTGGACCGAAGAACTTGGGGAAGGTGCTCGCTTGGCCGAGGTGGGAGCCCAGGCTTCCAGTACTCGACAGTCACCGGCCCGTACATCTACACCGCCACGGCGGTGACCGCCGAAGAATCGGTCCTCGTCGTCATCAGCGGCAACAAGCTCCGCCAGGTCTTCGAAGTCAACAACCACGTCGGCACAGGGTGCTCAAGGACATCGACAGCATCGTTGCGCGCGGCGCCTCGCATAGACGGGAACCCATCCTTGTCGGCCAGGGTCATATCTCGGCGATGACTTCCGACACCGACATACCATGACGCGTCCCCATGTGGTGACCGTCCTCTCCACCGTGGTCGCCTCCGTGGCGGCCTTTTTTCTCGCTTCGCGGTGGCATCTCTACGGCACCTTCGCGGGCGCCGCCCTCATCCCCTTGGTGCACACCATCGTGTCGCATTGGTCTCAGGCCGGGCTCGAACGGACGGCCGACGTCATACGCCGGCGAGCCGGCAGGACGCCGGCCGGACCCTCGGAGGCCGAAGAGGTCGATGCGATCTCCGAGGACCCTGGCGACGCGGCCCCCGATCCGGGGAGCCTCGCCCGACCGGACGAAGCCTTCCGAGAGACCCCGCGTCCCTCGGCCCGCTCAGTGAGGGCCATCGCGCCGTGGATGCTCGCCGGAGCCGCCTGCATAGCTCTGGCCCTGGGAGTGTATGCGGCCGCGTTCAGGGAGCCCGCCGAGAGGGTGATCGTGCGCGAGCGCGTCATCGAACAGCAGGTCGAGGTCGCGGTGCCCGTTGACCGCCCGGCGGAAGGTGCCGCAGATACATCGTCCTCCGCCGAGGTGGGCACAGACACGACTGACACGACCGACACGACCGATCCGGCCGACACGACCCAGACCACTGGTCCGGATGGAGCCGATGAGGCGGACGGAGACACCAGCCCCACCACGGTCCCCGGGGGGCCTACGACCACAGTCACCAGTGGCACCACCGAGCCTTCGTCGCCCCCGGACGGGACGGATCCCACCAGCTCGCCGCAGGAGGGGACCACCCCCTGACTCATGGCGTACAATGCCTCGGGGGCAACCTCCCACGGGGCAACCTCCCACGGGGACCACTCCATCCGAGGGCGGACGGCTATGACGATATCCGGCGTGCACCACGTCAGCTTCACGGTCAGCGATCTGGAACGCACGGTCGCCTTCTACCGCGACGTCGTCGGGATGCGCCTCTGCGGCCGCAAGCATCGCCGCGCGGACGATCTCGGGGACGCTCTCTTCGGAGGAGAGCAAGACCGGGGACCGACCCCCGGCGAGATCCTTATCGCCGACATGGAGATGGGCGATCTGCGCGTGGAGTTCATCCAGTACCTCGATCCGGCCACGGGCCCCTACCATCACGACCCCTCCCGGGCAGGTTCGGCCCATATCGCTCTCCTGTGCCGAGACATCGGGCATGAGTATCGGCGCTTGGAGGCTGCCGGGGTCCGTTTCCACTCCCCTGTGCGCATCGTGCGCGACCCGGGCAGACCGGAATGGCGCTGGTGCTACTTCCGCGACCCAGATGGGATCTGTGTGGAATTGGTCGAGAGCGGCAACGGTGATTCTCATGTATGATCGTAGGCAAGCGTGGCCGACGGGGCTCACACGGGGTCATCTCGGAGGATGTCATGCCAAGGGCATTCGGCAAGAGGCAGTTCAATTGGTCGGCCATCGGAGCGGCGATCGCCGTTATCGTGGTCATCATTCTCATCGTCCTTTGGGCGACAGGTATCCTGTAGCTCTACGTACAGGGGGAGGGCGTCCATGCGCAGGGGTAGGGATGCTATCGGTCTGACGGTCATCACCCGCGACGCGGGCAAGAAGGTCGGCAAGACCCAAGACCTGGTGATAGATCGCGAAGGCCGGACCGTCCTCGGTATCCTCCTCGATGAAGCGGGCTGGTTCCAAGAGGCGAAAGTCGTCCCTTGGGCCGCTCTCGTCGTAGTCGGGATGGATGCGGCGATCATCGACAGCGAGGCCAGCGTCAAGAGGGCTTCGGATCTCCCCGAGATGAGGAGTGTCCTCGAACGTGGGTACGTCCTCCGCGGTCTACGGATCCACACGACCCAGGGGCTGGACTTGGGCGAGATCGAAGACGTGGTCTTCGACCCGGTCGCGGGGACTATCGAGGGGTTCCTCCTCGCAGGGCGGAGCGAGAAGAACTTCCTGCCCTACACCTCGTCCTTCGAATCCGGCAAAGACGTGGCCTTCGTAGACCCGGCAGCGGAGAACACCATCACGAGCTTGAAGGACGCGATCGCCGAACGGCAGACTCAGCCGGATTGACTCGACTCTCGTCCGCCGAAGTCCTCGCCTCGACGGCCCGCGGTTGGTGCAGCCACACCGTACGCTGGGGGAACGGGATCTCGAAGCCTTCACGGTCCATGGCCTCTTTCAGCCGAGCCCGCAGCTCTCGAGCCACGTCCCACTGAGAACCGGGCAGGGTCTTGACGACCAACCGGATGGCTATCGAGTCGGCGCCGAAATCCTCCACCCCCCAGACCTCCGGCTCTTCGATGACCTCTTGCCCCTCGTGACTGTGCCACACCGCATCGGCCACTTCCTTGATCAACGCCGAGGCGGCGACCACGTCCGCATCGTAGGCGATGGGCACATCGAGCAGGACGCGCGCCCAGTACTGTGACTTGTTTCCAGACCGACGGATCTCGCCGTTGGGGACGTGCCACATGGTCCCGTCCAATCCGCGCAGTCGGGTGACACGGAGGGTGACCTCCTCGACCATCCCCGAGGCTTCGCCCACGTCGACGATGTCGCCTACCCCGTACTGGTCTTCGATGACGATGAAGATGCCGGTCAGGAAGTCCCTCACCAGGCTCTGCGCTCCGAATCCCAGGGCGACTCCGGCGATCCCGGCTCCGGCCAGGATCGGACCGAGGTTGATGCCCAACTCCGCCAGGCACAGCATGACCGCCACCGCGTAGATGATGATGCTGGCCACGCTCCCCAAGACCGTGCCTAGAGTCTTGGCCCGCTGCCCCGCGCGCTGCCCGCGCTCCGAGGCGGGAAGGGCATCGGCCAGGCGGTCGCGCAATCCGCCGTTCTTCTCTTCGACTACGGTGTCGGCCTGCTCCCGACGGGCTTCTTGGCGTTCGGCCAACCGGTTCGCGAGCTTCCGGGCGATGCGACGCACCACTCTCGCGATGATGAAAGCCGCGATGAGGATGAGCGCTATGCGGCCCGCCCCGATCGCGACCGCCGTCAGATCGCCACTGAGGAAGTTGTCGAGCGAAATGGTCTGGTCGGTCATCCGTTCCTCCCTGCGTGGTCCTGGGGAACGAAGCGTTCTAGGCCGCGCTCCTCCCGCTCTCCGCGTACTCGCTCACTGCCTCGACGAGAGTGCGGAGGGTCCAGCGCCGTTTTTCGTCGTCGGTCTCGAGCAAGGTGAACCGGAAGCCCGGGTGTGGCGAGCAGAACCCGCTGAGAGGCACCACACAGATGCCGGTCGCCGCCAGGAGGTAGTACACGAACCGAGCGTCGGGCGCCGCCCCGGCAGCCTGTTTCTCGACGACCTGCGTCAGCCGGGGATCGCCGATCCGTAGGCGGTTCCGACCGTTGAGCGTACCGTTCTCGAACAGCGCCGTCATGTAGAAGGCGCCGGAAGCCGGGTTGATCTTGACTCCGGGGACCCCTCTCAACGCCTCGTATGCCTCCTTGGCCCGCGCCGCATACATCTCCGCCCGTCCGGCCAGATGGCCCGCGTAGCGCGGATCGCCGAAAAGCCGAGGAATCGTGAGTTGGGGACCACTCGTGGAGCAGACCTCGAGACGCTTCGCGGCGACGAGCGAATCGACGTAGGTCGAGAAGTTCTCGTCGGCGTCGCGGTTCAGGACTTCGATCCACCCGCAGCGAGCTCCGGGCCAGGGCACTTCTTTCGAGATGCCTCGCATGACGATGGCGGGCACGTCGGTCGCCACTTCGGACAGGTGAGCCGTATCCACGCCGGGAAAGACCATGTGGATGTAGATCTCGTCGGCCACGATGAACAGCTTGAACTCCCGCGCCAAGGCCACGATCTCCTCCAGCACCTTGACGGGATAAACCGCGCCCGTGGGGTTGTTGGGGTTGATGATCAGGATACCGGCGATGGAAGGATCGGCCTCGATCTTCCTGCGCAGATCGACCAGATCGGGCATCCAACCGTCATCGGGATCGAGATCGTACGTCACGTGCGGTTTGGCGCAATGTGCGGACTCCGCGGAGGAGTGAGTGCTGTACGCGGGCGAAGGGCCGATGACCCGGGCATCAGCGGCGAGAAACCCGTACACCTTCGATACCGCGTCGGCCACTCCATTGAAGAAGATGATGTCGTTCGGCGTTATCCGAGCCCCGCGACGAGCGTTCACGTGCGCCGCCAAAGACTCTCTGACCTCGGAAAAGCCCTCCGTGGGACAGTAGCCCCACGAGCCGTCACTCTCGATGACGTCGTGCGCTATCTCGCGGATCCAGGGCGCGATCGTCTCGCCCTTGGCGACAGGGTCGCCGATGTTCTCCCAGGTTATGTCCACCCCATGCTGGCGCACCACCTCGCCGAACTTCACGATGTCGCGAATAGCGTAGGAAAGATGCGCAGATGAAGGGCTCACCAGGTTGGCCCTCATCGAATCGTCCTCACTTCCGGGATCAGGAGGTCATAGTATACAGTTCTGCTTTCGCATGGGCCGGACCTGCATCACCGGGCTTCGTCGAGCTCGCCGGAGACGCGGCGCAGATAGATCGCCATGACCGCCACGAGACCGGCCAACAGGAAGGCCAGGCCGATGGCGATCCGAAAGCTCAGTGAGTGCGCGATGGGTCCCACTATGTAGGGGAAGACGATCCGGCCCAGCGCTCCCGCCATGATGACGGCCGAAAAGACGACCCCGGCGTGCCATCGAGGGAACCGGCCGGAGTAGCTCAGGATGAGCGCGAAACAGGCTGACGACCCCAGGCCGGCCATGAACGACATCACCATCGACATGGCCGGCGAGGTGGAGAGCGCCACCCCGAGTGAGAACAGAGACATCACCGCCATGCCGGCCAGGAGCAGCCTGGAGGTCGAATAGCGTCTGGTGAGCGGGATCACGGCCGTCCGCCCGATGATGAGACCCACCCAGAACAGAGTGACGGCGAAGCTGGCCACCGTCTTGGTCACACCGAAGACGTCGATCTCGAACTTGGCAAGCCAGACATTGAGGATGAATTCGGAACCGATATAGAGGATCGACGCCGTTAGGACGGCGATGAAGAGCCGGGGGTTGAACCCGATCACGTCGCGCAACTGGCGAAGACGCAGGTTCTCGCGACCCTCGATGTCCGATACAGGCATGACCGTCAGCAAGATCGCGAGTGCGAACGAGAGAACGCCCTCGGCCCCGAACACCCAGCGCCAGGTGACTCCCAGGCCGAGAGCCCCGCCGATGGCCAGGGGGCCGACCATCATCCCGACCGCGAACCACAGGAGGAGCACCACCATCGCCCGGTCGGTCCTCGTCTTCACGTGGGAGGCCACCCACATGCCGGGAAGACTGTTCAGGAACACACACCCCGCCCCCACGAAGATGTACGTGGCGAACAACGACCAGAGTCCGTGCGCGAGAAGCGCCGACGTGACCAGACCCAGGGTCTGGAGCCATGCAGCACCCATCAGGAGCCACTTCGCCGGCACGCGGGCGAAAGCGAAATTGAGCGCCAGAACGCCCAGCAACATGCCGACGGCGAAGCTTACTGAGATGAATCCCCCTTGGGACAGAGGGATGCTGAGATCCCGGAGGATCGCATCGAGGAGAGGACCCAAGGAGATCATGACCAAGCCCACCATGAACGTGGTGGCGTACAGGGGCGGGAATGAGATGGGCCGCTCGGTCACGACCGGAAGTATGAAGGCTGGGCACATGGAAAATCAAGCTCGGCCTGGTTCCGACCGGCTACAATGTCCGCGTCAGGTCCCGCTACGTTGGAGACGACGACGCATGACCCAGAGCGTGGAACGCAGCGACAACTCCTTCTTGGTGCGGGCGCTTGCCAAAGGCCTATCCGTGCTCGACCTCTTCGATAGCGACCACCGAGATTGGGACCTCGACGAGATAGCCGAACACGCCGCCCTTCCCCGGATGACTGCCTACCGGATGGTGAGGACCCTCGAGCGCTCGTCCTATCTGGTCCGCGACCCCCTCACCAGTCGTTATCACCTGGGACCGGCCATGCTCGCCGCGATGTACCTGGCAGAAGGCTATTCCGACCTCGTCACGGTGGCCAGACCGTACCTGGAGGCGCTGGCGGCCGAGACGGGCGAATCGGCCACCCTCGCGGTCGAGGTCGACGGGGTCGCGGTGAGTGTCGACATGGTCGACACCGCCCGACCGTTTCGACGGGAAGTTGCGGTGGGCCGGATCATCGGCGACACGGCGAACTGCAACGGCAAGCTCTTCGCGGCCTTCAAGCCCGAGGTCGAACGCGAGCGCATCGTGGCCGCGGCCCACGCCCGTTCGACCCCGCACACCATCACGGACCCTGAGGTACTCGAGGAAGAACTCGAGCGGGTGCGCCGCGAAGACGTGGCGTTCGACCTCGAAGAGAGAGACTTGGGGACCTGCGCCGTGGGCGCTCCGGTCCGTGACCAACTGGGAGACATCGTGGCCACGGTATCGCTGATAGTCCCCAGCGGCCGCTTCGGGCCTCAACAGCGGACCAGCTACGCCCAGGCGGTGCAGGCCACTGCCTCCGAGCTCTCGGCCTTCCTCGGCTACGCCCGCCGAGACTGAGCCGAGTCGCCGGCCACCCGGTACAGCACGAAAGCAAGCGCCACCACGAAGACCGATGGTAGCGTGGCGACACCGATCCCCACCCGCAACCCGAACGCTTCGGCCACCGGTCCGATGAGGTAGGGAAAGAGGGTGCTGCCGGTGGTCCCGGCGAGCATCATCCCCGAGAACGCGACCCCTGCGTGCCAGCCTCGGAACCGGCTCGTGTACCCGGCGATGAGGGGGAAGCAGGCCGACGCACCCAGTCCAGCGAGAAAACAGAAGACTTGGGACAGGACGAGGCCCGGCGCGACCACTATGCCCAATCCGAAGACCACGAGCGACGCCGAGAACGACGCGAGGAGCAGAGTAGGATGCATCCGCCTGGTGAGCGGGACCGTCAGGTACCGGCCAAGCATGATGCCCGCCCAGAAGAGGGTCACCGAAAGAGCGGCGATCGCAGGGCTCGCTCCGAACTCGTCGGTCTGGAGTTTCGCCAGCCACACCCCCAGGGTGGTCTCGGTGCCGACGTAGAAGAACGTCGCCACCAGCATGACCGCCAGGAGACGGGGGTGGGCGCCGGCCATCTCCCGCAATTGCGGCAGCCGTAGGTTCTCCCTCCCCGACACGTCGGAGATGGGGCGCATCGTCAGAGCCACAGCCATGAGAACGGAGAACGCTGCTTCGCCGATGAAGACCCATCTCCACGTGGACCCGAGGTCGAGCACAGCGCCGATGATCAACGGAGCCACGACCACTCCGAGGGCGAAGTAGGCGAAGACCATCAACATCGCCCGCTCGGTACCCCGGCGGACGTGGGCCCCCACCCACATGCCGGATATCGCGTTGGGTATGACGGCGGCGAGACCGGTCACCAGCAATGCCCCCACGAGCGACCAGAGACCGCGGGCCACCAACCCGGAGAGAGCCAGACCGACCGCCATGACCCAGACCGAACCGACCATGGCCCACTTGAGAGACACCCGGGCCAGCCCGAAATTGAGTAGGAGGACCCCGAGGACCCGACCGAAGAAGAAGCCGAAGGAGAGCACGCCCCCTTTGGCCAGGGGAAGATCGAGGTCGCGCAGGATCGAGTCCAGGAGAGGCCCGAGCGATATCAGCATCGCGCCGGCGAAGACCTGGGTCGGGTAGAGAAGGGCCACCGAGTGAGGCCGGGCCTGGGACTGCGCATCTTCGAAGGTCACGGGGGTACTATGGACCCACTGACCCTTCTCGTCAATCGACCCAAGGATGGACCATGTTCCCGGCCCCATTCGCATTGGAGCGTTTCTTCGCCCGCCACGAGTTCAGCGCCCGACACCTGCTCTCGACCTCCGACAGTCAGGGCCTCGCCATGGCGGGACTCCTCGCATCCGCGGACGACGGGATCCGGGCCCGCTGGGAGGGGTTGCGCTTGGGCTACACCGAGTCGCAGGGGCTCCCTGAACTGCGCACAGAGATCGCCCTCCTCTACGAGCGCGCGGGTGAAGAGGAGATCCTGGTAGCGGCGCCGGAGGAAGCGATCTTCCTCGCGATGAACGCTCTGCTCAGACCCGGCGATCACGTGATCTGTACGTTCCCGGGCTATCAGTCTCTGTACGAGCTGGCGCGGGTCATCGGGTGCCGAGTGGCCCTCTGGGAGCCGAGAGAGAGCGACGCATGGCGCTTCGACCCGGACGATCTCGCCGCCATGATCGAGCCGGACACCAAGCTCGTGATCTGGAACTTCCCTCACAACCCCACGGGAGCGCTCCCGTCGGCCGAGGATGCCGCCCGCATGATCGCCATCTCGCGAAGTGCGGGAACCTGGGTCTTCTCCGATGAGATGTACCGGCTGCTGGAGCCGGAGGAGTCGGTCCGACTCCCCGCCGCGGTCGACCGATACGAGAAAGCAGTGTCGCTGGGAGGTGTGTCCAAAGCCTTCGGGCTCGCCGGCCTGCGGATAGGGTGGCTTGCCACGCGAGACGCCGAGCTGATGGAGACGATGAAGTCGCTCAAGGACTACACGACCATCTGCAGCAGCGCCCCCAGCGAACTCCTGGCCCTGATGGGCCTTCGCGACCGGGAGCGCATCCTGACCGTGAATCGGGACCGGATCGAACGCAACCGCGGCTTGGCGCTCGACTTCTTCGAGCGGAACAGCGGGCGCTTCTCCTGGTTACCGCCGGCGGCCGGGACGGTCTGCTTCCCCCGCGTGAACGAGGGCGCCGAGGCCTTCTGCGCCCGGGTGCTCAACGACACGGGCGTCCTGTTGCTGCCGTCGACGGTATATGGGTACGGCGACCACCATTTCCGTCTCGGCCTTGGGAGAGACGATTTCGGCGCGGGGCTGGAGGTATTCGACGGATACCTCCAGCGAGGGGGATCCGCCGAGTCCGCAGCCTCGGCCCCTTAGACAGATCCCCGGAAGAGAGCGGCGCGGAAAGCCACGAGTGGCTTTCCGCGCCGCGTGACGTCGCTGCGGACGACGGTCGAGAGGCTCAGAACTTGAGAGCCTTGGCGTTGCCTTCCCAGAGCTTCTCAGCTTCGTCGTCGGTCAGGGTCAGACTGCGGAGGAAGTCCATGCAGTCACCCATCGTCTCGTACGGGAAGTCGGTGCCGAGCATGATCTTGTCCATGCCGATGCCGTCGCGAGTGCAGAAGAAAGCCGCCGGCAGGTAGTTACCGCTGGTGGTGACCCAGAGGTTGTTCTTCACGTAGTGGCTGGCCCACTCTTTGCTGCCTTCGCCCACTTCGGCGTTCGGCTTGGAGTGGCCCTGCATGTAGGCGCGGTCGACGCGATCCACCAGGAAGGGCAGACCTTCGCCGAAGTGGCCGGAGATGATCTTCAGTTTGGGGAACTCGTCGAACACGCCCCGCACGATCATCCGCATGAAGGCGAACATCACTTCCGTGCCGAAGCCGAAAGTCGGGCCCCCCAGGACCATCCCGAACTTGCGGAGCTCAGGGATCATCGGGACCGCCGGATGGAGGTAGATGGGCACATCCAGATCCTGAGCTTTGGCCAGGATGGGCCAGTACTGCTCCTCGTCGATGTAGGAATCGCCGAAGTTGGAGTGGGTGTTCCAGCCGGAGAACCCGAGTTCTTTAACGCAGCGCTCGAGCTCCTTGGCCGACCACTCGGCGTCTTTCGGCGCGAGCGAAGCGAAGCCGCCGAAGCGGTCAGGGTACTTCTTCATCACTCCCGCGAGGAGGTCGTTGGCGTCGGTGGCCACCTCCCTGCCCACTTCGATGGGGAACTGCTCGGCCCCCGGAGAGGTGAGGGACAGGACGGCGTAGTCGACACCGGCCTCGTCCATCAGTTTGAGCCTGCCTTCGCCCATATCGGCCAGGAGCGGTTCGACTCCCATGGGCATCCAGGCGTCGGCCGCGAAACCGAGACCTCTCTTCTCGTCGATGGTGGGGAAGCCTTTGTTCTTCTTGAGCGCTTCCACCCATGCCGGGGTGATGAAGTGGTTCTCCAGATCCATGGTCTTCACGTACGTTGCTCCTTTCGCTGATGAGTAGGAGCCGCCGCGAACGGCTCCCTTCCTTCCTCTGTGCTCCCTCCGTCTCCCTACGCTCTCTTCACACCTCCTTACGCGTCGCACCGGTGAGACCCGCCGCTCCTGGTGCTCCGCCCCCCATGAGATAGTTGGTCGCTGCCCGGGTCAGTTCGGAGATCACCGTCTCGTCGGGGAAACCCCCGGAAAGCGGCGCTTCCGGACCGAAGGTGATCCGCTCTCTGAGGATGGCCATGCACATGGTGTAGAACCATCGTGCCGCCATGTCCGGATCAGGATGCCGTATCTCTCCCCTGTGTGCGAGGAGTACTTCCGAGATGGTGTCTCTACGCCGACCGCTGGCCCGCTCTCCTTGAGCCCTCACCGCCGGGTCCAACACCGCCTCGACGAAGAACGCGCGAAACAACTCCGGTTCGCCCAGCAGATGATGGCTCAGACGGTGGACGATCCTCTGTACCGCCTCCATGAGGCATCCGTCCTCGTTCTGATCGCTGAACTCCGCGGCTATCGCGCTCTCTACCCGGGTGTGATACCGGACCTGGACGGCCTGCAGGAGTCCCCGCTTACTCCGAAAGCGTCCGTACAGGCTGCCCACCGAAGTATCGGACCGCTGGACCACCTCGGCGATCGTCATGTCGTCGAAGCCGCGTTCACGGATCAGCGCCTCGGCCGCATCGAGCACCCTTTCGAGTGACTCCTGGCTCCTCCGCTGCTGTGGCGGCTTATAGGTGATGGACGATCCGTTCACCGGGCGAACTGAAACATCGAGTCGTGTATCGAGTCATGTGTCGTCACTCGGCCTCCCGCACATAAGAACGCCGTTCTATTTTAGTCACCACCGACGACGGGCGCAAGCGGTATAATGCTCAACTCGTTCCCGGCTGTCCGTCCGCCCCATCCCCTGAGGAGCCTGAGTTACGATGCCGTCTGCTGCAACGACTGGTCTTCCCGCCACACCGGCGGACTCCGCCATCGGGTCGGGGTCGGTGCCCGCACCCACCGGACGGGCCGAGCGGATCCGCAATGTCGCGATCATCGCTCACATCGATCACGGCAAGACCACGCTCATCGACTCCATCTTCCGAGCGACCCGGGTCTTCCGCGACAACCAGCGGGTGGAGGAACGGGTCATGGACAGCCACGACCTTGAGCGGGAGCGGGGTATCACCATCCGTTCCAAACACTGCACGGTGGAATGGGGCGGTTATCTGATCAACATCGTCGATACACCCGGGCATGCCGACTTCTCCGGGGAGGTCGAACGAGTGCTGTCGATGGTAGATTCGGTCCTTCTGTTGGTCGACGCGAACGAAGGCCCGATGCCGCAGACGCGCTACGTGCTCATGCGAGCGCTTCGCCTGGGATTGCGTCCCATCGTCGTCGTCAACAAGGTCGACCGTCCTCACGCCGATCCTCACGGGGCTCTCGACAAGACGTTCGATCTGTTCCTGGAGTTGGGCGCGACCGACGGGCAGGCCGACTTCCCGGTGGTCTACGGCTCGGCGCTCGAAGGGTGGATCGTCCGCGATCCGGAGACCGACCGACACGACGGGATGGACGCCCTCTTCGAGACCATAATCGGGGAGGTACCCCCGCCCCCTGCCACCCTGGACGCTCCCTTTCGCATGCAGATCTCCACGCTGGCCTGGAGCGACTATCTCGGGCGTATCGGGTGCGGCCGGGTCCTCGAGGGCATCCACCGGCGCGGCGACCTCCTCGCCCGCACCTCAGCCAGATGGATCGGTCCGGCCCAGAGTCAGGAGCGGCGCGAGAGGGATGAATGGGAAGAGGTCGGCACCGAGACGACGCGGAGCGCCCACCTGTGGGTGACCCGCGGCCTCGATCGCCAGGAGGTCGACGAGATCCACGCCGGCGACATCGTCTGGGTGAACGGCCCCGCTGACATCATGATCGGCGACACCCTGTCGGTACCGGGGTCGGACACCCCGGCCCTGCCGCCCCTCGAGATCGAAGAGCCCACCGTCTCGATGTTCTTCCTCGTCAATAGCAGCCCCTTCTCAGGAAACGAAGGACAAGCGGTCACGCTCAGGCAGATCAAGGACCGACTCGAGCGCGAGTTGCGGGTGAACGTCGCTTTGCGGGTCGACGACTTGGGCCGCCCCGATGGTGTGAAGGTCTCCGGGCGCGGTGAGCTGCACCTGGGCATCCTCATTGAGGAGATGCGGCGCGAAGGCATGGAACTGTGCGTCTCACGACCGGAGGTGATCACCCGGCGGGACGAGTCCGGCCATCTCCTGGAGCCGATGGAGCACACCACGATCGACGTTCCCGTGGACTTCCAAGGGATCGTCATCGAGAGACTGGCCCAACGCAAGGGCGAACTCACCAGCATGCAGAACTCGGGCACCGGGATGGTGCGGCTGGAGTTGGCGATACCCACCCGCGGCCTCATCGGCTACCGCGGAGATTTTCTGACCGACACTCGGGGGTTGGGCATCATGTCGTCGCGCTTCACCGGGTACGGACCTTGGCGCGGAGAGGTGGCTCAGCGCGACCGAGGCTCGCTCGTCAGCATGGAAGGCGGGATCGCCACGGGCTATTCGCTCGAGAATCTACAGGCCCGGGGCACGTTGTTCGTCTCCCCTACGGATCCCGTATACACCGGCATGATCGTGGGGGAGCACGCGCGCTCGGGCGATCTGGCCTGCAACCCCACCAAGACCAAGAAGCTCGGCAACTACCGGGCCGAGACCAAGGAGATCGCCGTGGGTCTCAAGGTCCCCCGGCGGATGACCCTCGACCAGGCCCTGGAGTGGATCGCCGCCGACGAGCTCGTCGAGGTCACGCCGAAGTCGGTGCGGGTCCGCAAGACCGTCCTCGACAGCGAGGAACGGAAGAAGGCGAACCGCAACCCGGATTCCTAGAGCCCGGGCAGACTACGGCAGGTACTGCTCGTCGATCCGGACCACGGTGTCACCGTCGCGTTCGATCCACCAGGGCATGGCGTGCAGATGAGCCGCGTCCTCAGGCGGGGAAGCATCCCAGAAGCTCTTGAACTGGGCCCACGTCGCCGGTTCGTCCATGGCTCCGCGGATCGTGGACGTGGTGATATCCACCGAGTTCGAGACCACGAACTCCCGCTTCTGCGGGTTGACGTTACGAATGAAGTAGTCGTTTGGTAGGTCGTCTCCCGGCATGATCTCCCCGGCATCGATGGCGGCTCGGATCGCCTCCTCACCGGTCAGCATCTCTGCGTAGTCGATGCTGAGGTGGCGGGTGCCCCCCGACTCCCAGACCATGTCGATGTATCCCATACCTCGGATGTTCCCGTTGGGCAGACGGGTCTCGGCACTCGAGAGCGCCTCCGTGGTGGTCGGGCCGACTTCCGAGGTGGTCGTCGACGTCTCCTCAGCGCTGGTCGAAGTCGTGGTCGATCCGATCGTGGTGATGGTGTCGGGCGGCATCGTCGATATCGTAGTGGGGCTCTCCGCCTCGGTGGAGCTGGTGGTCACGGCCTCCCCTCCACATCCGGTCACCGCCCCAGCGAGTGTGATCGCTACCACGGCGAGCGCCGCCACCAGCGATCTCGAAAGCCATGACGTCTTCATGGTCCCACCCTCCGTTTCGTCGTCTCTACGCCCACCGCTGCCGGCGTCCGGTGGCTCAGGCGGCCGGGCCGTCTTGGGGATCCACCACCACCAGCGTCGATCGCAGTCTCGGATCCTCGCCTTGGATCGGCACCGTCGACACTACCACCTCTCGACTCTCGCCGGACCTGAGCACGCAGGGCAGACTGAAGGCGGTCAGGGTCTGACCGGCCCGCCGCAGCGCGTGGAACTCGCCCCAGCGCTCACTGGCCTCGGGGGCCATGGGCGGTCGCACGTTCATAGCCTCCCGCTGACCCCAACCGAAGAACCGCTCGCACGCACGGTTCCACGCGGTCACCCGACCCTGATAGTCGAGCCCCCAGACAGGCAGCGGCAGTGTGGACATCAGCCCCTCGAGGGTCCGCACCGCCTCCTTGCGCCCTCGCTCGGCCTTCACCCGCATCATCGCGCACGAGACCTGAGCCCGGATGCTCTCCAAGGTCGCCAGGGTCGCGGGTGACACGTCCTTTCGTCTGCGCGATCCGGCGAACAAGAGGGCCAAGATGTCGTCTTCATAGGCGATCGGGAGAGTAACGAGGGCCTGGGGACCGTCGTCGCACGAGGGGTACACGAGGGCCTCAGCCGTCGCTCCCATGCGAGCGAGCTCTTTCAGGCACGAGCGTTCGAGACCCTGGTGGGCCACAAGGGTCAGCTCACGCGTCACGGGGTCGGCCAGGAAGGCGCACCCAGAATCCAGGTCTTCCAGAGCCAACGTGATATCCAGGATCTGAGCCAACGCTTTCGCGGGGTCGTGCATCCCGGCGAGACTGCTCCCGAGTCGTTCCTGGGTGCGAGCGAGGTTCTGCGCCCTCTTGCGTTGAGTGATGTCCTCCACCATCTCTATGAAACCGACGGATCGTCCATCGGGCCCCTTGATGGGCTGGGCGGCGACCCGACAATAGAAGCGGGTGCCGTCGGCATGGAACCCCTCTGTCTCGGCCTCATGCAGGCTGCCCGTGGCCAAGGCCACCACCCCTGGACAGTAGGAGCACGGCGCGTCCCGCTTCTCGAACTCCTTGTAGCACTTCTTGCCGATCAGTTCGGCCACCGGTTTGCCGCACACCGCGGCGTTCGCCGGATCGACGCTCAGCAGGTCGAAATCCGGCGAGACGACGTTGAGCGCCGCCTTCCTGGTCTCGTGACCTGTCCCCAAGTGATAGTCACCGGCCGCGGGCGTCGTCTCCGGGACGATGTGCCTCTGGATGTCGATCGCGGTGAACACCACCGCTCTGACTTCGTCTTCTTCGTCGAAGACCGGGGTGCTGGCGACCGCCCACACATGGCCCTCGGGACCGATCATCTGGCCTTCCACCGCACGACGTCCGTCGATGGACTTCACGACGGGACAGCCCGGGCAGTGGGAGCTCCTCTTGTGCAGGGTCCGGTAGCAGAGCTTGCCCTGGATATCTTCCTCGTGCACCCGGAAACGGTCGCGGACAGTCGCGTTGCACCAGTGCAACCGCATGTCGGCACCCACGTACTCGACCAGGACATTGCTCATCCGATCGAGGATGAGAGTCTTGTCAGCCACCGCCACCATGCATCGACCACCACCGTCCCTCGCACGAACCCCGCGCCGCTCATGTTAGCACCGACCGTTTTCGACTCGGTCAGTTCCGTCTGGTGAGTCGCTGTGCCGCTGCATAGAACAACCCGCCTCCGGCGTCGCGGACGGTTTGACCGTCGCCGAAAAGCTTCTAGGCTTGTTTACTGAGCAGCTGCAGCGATGGGGGGCGGCCTAGGATCCTGCACCCCATCACGACTCACGTAGATGGAGGTCGGATATGGGGCAGGTCGAAAGACTGACCAATGGAACCACCGGTGGACCGGTCTTCGTGTACGTGGAGGACGGCAAGATCGTCCGAATCACCCCGATCGTACTCGACGATACCGACGCCGAATCGTGGTCCATAGAAGCCCGGGGCCGGAAATTCTCGCCTCCTCGCAAGAACACCGTGTCCCCCATGACGGTGGCCCAACGTTCCCTGGTCTACTCGCCCAAGCGCATCCTGACCCCGCTCAAGCGTGTCGATTTCAACCCCAAGGGCGAGCGCAACATCCAGAACCGTGGGATCTCCGGCTATGAGCCGATCAGTTGGGACGAAGCTCTCGACATCGTCGCCGGCGAGATCGTGCGTATCAAGCGCGATCACGGACCGGCTGCCATCCTCACCACGCCCAGTTCCCACCATATGTGGGGGAACGTGGGCTACCGGCACAGCACCTACTTCCGCTTCTGGAACCTGATCGGTTACTGCTACGCGGAGCACAACCCCGACAGCTGGGAGGGCTGGCACTGGGGAGCGGCCCACATGTGGGGGTTCACCTACCGGCTGGGCATCCCCGAGCAGTACGACCTTCTCGAAGACGCTCTCCAGAACACGGAGCTCGTCGTCTTCTGGTCGGCGGACCCGGAGGCGACCTGTAGCGGCACGTACGCCGCCTTCGAGAGCACCTGCCGCCGGTTCTGGCTGAAGGAGCTCGGGGTTCCGATGATCTTCATCGACCCCTATATGAACCACACCGCCGGCATCTTCGGGGACAAGTGGTTCGCCCCCCGCATCGGGACCGACGTCGCCATGGCCCTCGCCATCGCTCATGTGTGGCTGACCGAGGGCACGTACGACAAGGAATATGTCGCCGAACTGACCCATGGCTTCGACGAGTGGAAAGACTACGTACTGGGCACGAGCGATGGAGTAGCCAAGACGCCCGAGTGGGCTGAGGATGAATCAGGCATAGCCGCCCGCGACATCCGGGCGCTCGCGCGTTTGTGGGCGTCGAAGAAGACCATGCTGGCAGCCGGCGGACTGGGCGGACTGGGCGGAGCCTGCCGAGCCTCGTTCGGCAACGAGTGGACCCGGGCCATGATCGCCTTGGCCGCGATGCAGGGCATGGGCAAACCCGGCAGCAACATCTGGTCGACCACGCAGGGTACCCCTCTCGACACGTCGTTCATGTTCCCCGGCTACGCCGAAGGCGGCATCTCCGGCGACGTCGACAACTCCGCGGCCGGCTATCGCTGGTATCACCGCATGTTCAAGGACGGCGGCGCCACCCGCACCCCCCATCACTCCACCGAGGGCCAGACGCTGCCCCGCCTTCGCATCCCCGAAGCCATGATGGGCGAGAAGCTCGAGTGGTGGGGCAAAGGCTTCTGCGGGTCACATATCGAGAGCCAGTTGCAGAAATACCAGTACCCGGCTCCCGGCTATTCGCCGATCCAGATGTACTACCGCTACGGCGGCTCCTACATCGGCACCATGACCGAGACGAACCGCTACGCCCGCGCCTATCGGGAGGGAGACGTCTCCTTCGTGGTGAACCAGAACATCTGGTTCGAGGGCGAGACCAAGTTCGCCGACATCATCCTGCCGGCGTGCACGAACTACGAGCGCTGGGACATCAGCGAGTTCGCCAGCCCCTCCGGCTACCTGCCCGACGCCTACATCCAGGTGAACCAGCGGATCATCACCTTGCAGAAGAAATGCATCGAACCCCTCGGGGAATCGAAGTCCGACTACGAGATCTTCGCCGGGCTGGCGGAGCGCCTGGGCGTATGGGAGGCGTTCACCGACGGCGGCAAGACCGAGCTCGACTGGGTCAAGCAGATGTTCCATGCGAGCGACCTCCCCAAAGCGATGAGCTGGGAGGAGTTCGAGAAGAAGGGCTACTACGTGGTCCCGCCCTTGCTGAACGATCGCAAACGCACGCCGGCCCTGCGCTGGTTCGCCGAAGGCCGAAAACGCGACACGCCCGATTGGGGACCACACCCAGCCGACACGGTTCGTTTCGAAGGCCTGCAGACCTCCACCGGCAAGATCGAGTTCGTCTCCTCCAGCCTGACCCGGTTCGAGAAGTCGGGCACTGTCGACCCCGAGCGCCCGGCCATGGGCCCCCAGTACATCGAGAGCTGGGAGGGACACAAGACCTCCGAACTCTACGGCAAGTATCCCCTGCAATTGGTGTCACCCCACCCGCGCTACTCGTTCCACACGATGGGCGACGGCAAGGAGAGCTGGGTCAACGAGATCAAGAACCACCGGGTGCTCAAAGGCGGGCACTATTACTGGATCATGCGCCTGAACGCAGAAGACGCCGCCGAGCGCGGGATCGCCGACGGCGACCTGGTCCGGGCCTTCAACGATCGCGGCGAGGTGATCCTCTCCGCGCAGGTGACCGAACGGCTCGCGCGGGGGACCTGCCACTCCTATGAGAGTTGCTCCGACTATCTCCCCCTCGGCGAACCCGGCCGTTCGCCCGATACAGCCGGGTGCGTCAACATCCTCGCTCCCAAGCGCTACATCACCCCGACGTCCACAGGCATGGCGAATCATTCCTGCCTCATCCAGATCGACAAATGGGAGGGCGAAGCCAAATGAAGAAGTGGAACATGATCATCGACGTCGCTCGATGCCACGACTGCAACAACTGCTTCCTCTCCTGCAAAGACGAGCACGTGGGGAACGACTTCCCCCCGTATTCGCTGGGACAACCGTGGCTTGGCCAGCGGTGGATGGACATCATGCGTCAGGAGGAGGGCCAGTATCCCCGGGTGAGGGTCAGCTACCTGCCCATGCCCTGCCTGCAGTGCGAAGACGCCCCCTGCCTGACTCCAGACGGAGCCGTCTACAAGCGTGACGACGGGGTGGTGGTGATCGATCCCAAGAAGGCGGCGGGGCGGCGAGAGATCGTGGACGGGTGTCCTTACGGCGCCATCTACTGGAACGACGAGATCAAACTGGCCCAGAAGTGCACGGGATGCATCCATCTACTCGAGGACGGTTGGACCGAGACCCGCTGCACCCAGGTGTGCCCGACCGAAGCCCTCAAGTTCCTCTGGGCCACCGACGAGGAGATGGCCGCCAAGACGGCCGAAGAGGGACTCGAGGCCTACCGGCCGGAGTTGGCCCCGAAGGCCCGGGTCTTCTACAAGAACCTGCATCGATACACCAAGTCTTTCGTGGCCGGCGGAGTGGTCTTCGGCGACACCGACGAGTGCGCCGCCGGAGCCAGGGCGACCCTCGCCCTCGACGGGACCCCGGTGGGCGAAGCGGTGACCGGGACTTTCGGCGATTTCACGATCGACCGTCTGGAGACCGGCAAGCGTTACGAACTCACCATCGAAGCAGTCGGCTACAAGACGTACGAGACTACGGTGGAACTAGAAGAGAGCACGAACCTGGGTACGATCGTCATCCAAGCCGGCTAGCGCCTGAGACCGGGAGGGGCTCCCGTGAAGAAGATCGATTTCGAGGTCCATTTCGCTACGCCGGGTTGGGTGGAAGCTCTGGAGAACAACGCGGGCTACCCCCGCTTGGCCGGAGACCCGGAGACGGGGAACCGGCGTCTCTACTACCAGGCGGACGCAGCCGAACCATACCCCGAAGCCTTGCTCGACAAGCTCCTCGACGTGGGCGAGGGCCGCATCGCGCTGATGGACGCGGCCGGCGTGGATGTGGCCGTCCTCTCGCTCACCGCCCCAGGCGTGGAACAACTCCAACCCACCTACGCGACCCACCTGGCCCGGGAGGCCAATGACGCCCTCGCCGAAGCCATCGCCCGGTATCCCGATCGTCTGCAGGGATATGCCGCCCTTTCGCCCAAGGACACCGACGCGGCGGTGGCGGAACTCGAGCGTGCGGTCAAGGAGCTGGGCCTGAAGGGTTGGAAGACTCACTCCAATTATGGCGATTCCTATCTCGACGAGAAGCAGTACTGGCCGATACTGGCCAAAGCTCAGGAGCTGGACGTCCCCATCTACCTCCATCCGACCGTGCCCAAGATCAAGGAGTTCTGGACCTACGGCCTGGCCCTGGCCGGCCCGTCGTTCGGGTTCGGCGTGGAGACGTCCCTCACCATGGTGCGTCTTGTTCTGAGCGGAGCGTTGGATGCGTTCCCCAAGCTGAAGGTCGTCCTCGGGCACTACGGCGAGGGTCTGCCCTTCATCCTCGACCGCATCGACTTCGCCGCCAACTTCCCGCACGTCAGCGCCGACACAGGCGCCTTCGTGCCGCTTGAGCGCAAGCCGAGCGAGTACCTCCTGCAGAACATGTGGGTCTCCACGAGCTGCAACTATCTGCCCGGAGCGTTCGCATGCAGTAAGGATGCCTTGGGGATGGACCGCATCCTCTTCGGCACCGACCACCCCTACGGCAAGATGGACGAATGCCTGACGTTCCTGTCCGAACGAGGTCTTTCTGCTGAGGAAGAGGAGATGCTGTACGAGAAGAACGCCGCGGCCCTCGGGGTCACCGCCTGAGAGCCTGACCCGGACCGCGACCCCGGTGAGAAGAGGAGGCACGAGGATGAAGTCGACGAGAGTCTATCTCCTGGATGGAGGCTCGCTCGCCATCGACGGCCACGAGATCTATTGGAGCCGCGACCCAGCGTGCGACATCGGCTTCCCTGTGCACAGAGTCCTCGTCGACCACGAAGGCGCCTGAGTCATGAGTAGGCCCTACCGCGACATGACACGCTTCGTCAACGGCACCAACGGAGGGCCGGTGCACGTCGACGTGAAGGACGGCCGGATCATCCGGATCGTGCCCATCGTGTTCGACGACACCGACGCCGGCCCCTGGACCATCCAGGCGCGAGGCCGCCGCTTCACGCCGGCCCGCAAAGTCACCCTGTCGCAACCGACGGTGGCGCACCGCTCGCTCATCTACTCGCCGAAACGCATACTCACTCCGCTCAAGCGGGTCGATTTCGACCACAAGGGGAGGCGCAACATCCAGAACCGCGGTACCTCCGGCTACGAACCCATCTCCTGGGAAGAGGCCCTGGACATCGTCGCCGAGGAGATGGTCCGGGTGAAGCGCGAGGTGGGACCAGCGGCGATCCTCTCGACACCGAGTTCGCACCACATGTGGGGGAACATCGGCTATCGCCACAGCGCCTACTACCGGTTCATGAACCTGGTCGGATTCAGCTACGGGGAGCACAACCCCGACAGTTGGGAAGGCTGGCACTGGGGGGCCACCCATATGTGGGGCATGAGCCACCGGCTCGGCCTACCCGAGCAGTACGACCTGCTCGAAGACGCGCTGAAACACGTGGAGATGATGGTGTTCTGGTCCGCCGATCCCGAGGCGACCTGCAGCGGCATCTACGCCGGGTTCGAGAGCACTCCCCGCCGGTTCTGGCTCAAGGAGTTGGGCGTAGAGATGGTCTTCATCGACCCGTACTACAACCACACCGCCGGCCTCTTCGCCGACAAGTGGCTGACCCCGCGGGTCGGCACCGACGTGGCGCTGGCCCTCGCCATCGCTCACGTGTGGCTCAGTGAAGGCACCTACGACCACGAGTACGTGGCGGGCCGCACGGTCGGCTTCGACGAATGGAAGGCCTACGTGCTCGGCGAGAGCGACGGCATCGCCAAGACGCCGCAGTGGGCCGAGGGGGAATCCGGGGTAGCGGCTCACGACATCAAGGCGTTGGCTCGAGCCTGGGCCCGCAAGAAGACCATGCTCACTCCGGGCAGCAACCACGGCATGGGCGGCGCGTGCCGCTCCGCCACTGGTAACGAGTGGGCCCGCGCCATGGTCGCCTTGGCCGCCATGCAGGGCATGGGCAAGCCGGGCAGCAACATCTGGTGCAGCACCGCGGGCGCGCCGGTCGACACCTCGTTCTGCTTCCCCGGATACTCGGAAGGTGGTATCTCGGGCGACGTCGAAAACTCGGCCGCCGGCTTCCGCTGGCTCTATCGCATGTTCCCCGAGGGCGGCGCCACGCGGACCGCCCACCACTCGACCGAGGGCCAGACCGTACCCCGTCTTCACATCCCCGAGGCCATGAGGGGTGAGCGCCTCGAATGGAGAGGCAAGGGGTTCTGCGGTTCGTCGATCGAGTCGCAGTTCCAGAAGTACGAGTATCCCGCCCCTGGATATCCGCCCATCGAGATGTACTATAGATACGGAGGCTCCTTCATCGGCACGATGACGGCTACCAACCGCTACGCGGCTGCGTATCGGGAGGGGGTGGTACCGTTCGTGGTCAACCAGGCCATCTGGTTCGAGGGTGAGACCAAGTTCGCCGACATCATCTTGCCGGCGTGCACCAACTTCGAGCGTTGGGACATCAGCGAGTACGCCAACTGCTCGGGGTATGTGGCCGACTCATACACCTACTGCAACCACCGGGTCATCACCCTGCAGGAGAAATGCATCGAGCCGCTGGGCGAGAGCAAGTCCGACTACGACATCTTCGCGGAGTTGGCCGAACGGCTCGGCCTTCGGGAGATCTTCACCGACGGCGGAAAGACCGACCTGGATTGGACCAAGCAGATGTTCGCGGCCAGCGATCTCCCGAAGGCGACGACCTGGGAGGCGTTCGCGAAGAAGGGGTACTACGTGGTACCGGCGCCGGTCGACCGGACCCCCACTCCCGCCTTCCGTTGGTTCGCGGAGGACCGAGTGCGGGACACGCCCGATTGGGGGCCCCATCCTGCCGACACCGTCGGGCTGAAGGGCCTACAGACGACCTCGGGGAAGATCGAGTTCGTCTCGTCGAGCCTCACGCGCTTCGAGCGCGGGGGTACCGTCGACCCGGAGCGACCGGCCCTGGGACCTCAGTACATCGAGAGCTGGGAGGGCCACCACACCGAAGAGCTCTACGACAAGTATCCACTCCAGATGATCTCTCCCCACCCACGGTATTCGTTCCACACCATGGGCGATGGCAAGGAGGGCTGGATCAACGAGATCAAGAACCACCGGGTGCTCGACACCGACGGCCACTATTACTGGATCATGCGGGTGAACGCTTCTGACGCGGCGGCCCGCGGTATCGGTGACGGAGATCTGATCCGCGCTTTCAACGACCGAGGCTCGGTGATCCTGGCGGCGCAGGTCACAGAGCGGCTCCCACCGGGTACCGTGCACTCCTACGAGAGCTGCTCAGACTACCTGCCCGATGGAGAACCGGGACACTCGCCCGACCGAGCGGGATGCGTGAACATCCTCACGCCGGCTCGGCATATCACACCCACGTCTCCGGGCCAGGCGCCCAACTCCTGCCTTGTGCAGGTAGAGAAGTGGGGTCGGACCACATAGCAACCAATACACACGTACGGGCACGCGGGAAAGGAGGCGCTCGGGTCAGGATCCGACAGGGACAGGGAACCAAGGTGAGTCACGACTGCGACATATGGATCTAATCGCATCAGAAGGGGGAATCACAGCCGTGCAGGAAAGCGACAAAACATACAGCCGACGAGAGTTCCTTAAGATCGCCGGCGTGGCCGGCGCCGCCGTGGGTGTGGGCGCCGGTA